>ERZ869936.270-NODE-270-length-55349-cov-7.795150_pt1 | contig 55349 bp, 61 predicted proteins | sample MGYA00520876_ERZ869936 | MGnify/ENA primary metagenome ERZ869936 (study PRJEB32218, sample SAMN09650985) | biofilter metagenome | isolation source: enrty point of leading RO module | place: Saudi Arabia: Thuwal, RO plant located on Red Sea | collected 2016-02-17 ... | reverse complement strand
TTGATCTGCGCCACCGCGTCGAGCACCGTCTCGTTGCCGGTGATCGGCAGCCGCGAGACCGCGTCCCCCTGCCCGGCGCCTTGGGTGATCACGTAGTAGACCTTGCTGTTGTAGGCAAACACCGACACCGAAACGTGTGGATCGTCGAGATACTGACTCAGATGTTCGTCGATCGCCTGCTTCGCTTCTCCAAGCGTCATCCCGGCCACGGACACCAACCCGTATGTCCCCAGGTTGACCGTGCCGTCGGGCGCAACCAGATGCTCCCCAGTGATCGGCTGCATCGGCGGCGACTCTATGACGGTGAGTGAAACTTCCGGATCTCGATGGATGGCGCCCACAGTTTCGCGGACCGCGACGGTGGCCTCGTCGATGGTCAAACCCGCAATGTGAACTTTGCCGTAGCGGGGTCCCAGGTCGATGCGACCTTCAGGATCGATAAAGAATCCCCGGGCAGATAAGTTCGCCTCGGCGGGCTCTGCCATGATCTGCAATTCGTCACCCGACTGGAGGTGGTACGGCGACTTGGGCCGTAGTCGAAGCGCATCGATGGTCAGAATATCCGGCGGCTCGATCGTGTAGTTGGGTAGTATCTTCTTGGCGTGTTCGGTGGGAGCGTCGGCAATCTTGCCCAGCAGCCCGGCGTCGGAGTTGACGCCTTGGCCAATCATGAATCGCTCTGTCTGCGGTTCCACTCTCCGCGGAATCGGAAACTCATTGGTCGCATTCTGCCCAAGGGGTGACTCTGCAACAGAACGGGGCGAATCATCGTTCGATGCGGAGGCGGCCATCACCAGCGCCCATGCCACCGATGCCGCCAACGCTCCCAGCGCGGCGCAACTCATGCCATAGAATCTTCCGCGGCGATCACTCGCCTGACCGAGCAGACTACGAATCCGTTCTAGCAGTACCATTTTGGATCCTCCTATTCCCGTGCCGCAGACCGGTTCGTATGCCAAACCAGTCTGCTCGGCAATGTGCGACAGCGCGTTTACGTAGTGCACCGTGCTTCCGAGTGCGGCGACGGCCGCCTCGTCGCAACACATCTCGCGCTCGATTCGAATCCGGCGCGAGCACCACCAAACGACCGGATGGAAGAACAACAGAGACTCCGCCACTCGCTGCAGAAGGTTGATGGGCAAGTCCCACCGTCGCAAATGCGCCAGTTCGTGGGCGATCACAGCTTCCAGCACTTCTGAGTCCAACATGCTGACCCACGACGCCGGTAGCAGCACCATCGGCCGGACGACTCCCACGGCCATCGCCTGCGAGATTCTTTCCACGACGCGCACCGTCGGCGGCGTGCTGAAGCGCAACCGGCGCGCCAAACGGTCGACGCGCTGGGACCAGCTTTGCGGTAACGGCTGGCCCCGGCGCGCGATGACCCATAGCCAAATGTTTCCTACAACCAGCCGCATGCTGAGCCCCACCACGCCGCACAGCCAGACAGCGGCGATTGCAAAGCGATGTCGCTCGACCCAGGCTTGCACGTCGTCGGTCGTCGGTAGCAAAGAAGCGTCGACGACCCCGCCAGACACAGCCGGCGAGAAGACGAGCACAGCCGCCTCGCGCTCCGCGACCGATGCACCTCGCCAGTAGCCGCCGGGCGCCACATCGTCCGCACCGCCGGAGATGCGTACAAAGGTAACCACGGGACAAAACATCAACAGCAACAACATCGCACAGTACGTTGCGTAGCGCGTTTGCGCGCGGCGAGGCGCCACAACGCGTACGATGAGTTCGAGGGCGATCGCCACGACAAGCGCCTGCCACAGGAAGTGAACCATCGTTTGCGCAACCGCCGAAACCAACGCATCGGTATCCGCAGCATTCATGGTTTTCTCCTCGGGGTCTTTTGTTCCCGTTCGAATAGGTCGATCACGTTGCGAATGGCGGCCAACTCCTCGGGAGTTGGCTGCGCTTCTTCCAAAAGGTGTGCGACCATGGCGTCGGCCGATCCTTCGAAGGCTCGACCGAGAAGATCGGCCACCATCCGCGACATGGTTCGCTTGCGCCGCGCTTTGGGCGCGTAGACGAATGCTCGGCCAGAGGGCTTGCGCGTCACCAGCCCTTTATCCGCCATGACATTCAGCAGGCTCATCACCGACGTATAGGCGCGCGGCCGCGTACGGTTAAGTAGGTCCATCACCTCGCGCACCGAAAGCGGGCTCTGCTGCCAGAGAATCCGCAACACTTCCAACTCACCCGGGGTCGGATGTTCGTGCCTTGGACGGGACATGACCTTTTCTCTCAAACGAGGCAAGGAACGATCGACGGCAATCTACGGTTTAACCCGTAGAGTGTCAACGGCGAAACCCGTAGATGTTTGGCCGGTGCCTGCGTCCCCCGCAATCGCTCTTTGACGTTTCGACCCATCGTGGCAGAATGTCGCGTCGCGACCGGCGCCAGCTTGCCCGAACGGCGGTTCGCGCCGGCTGCATACCCCGTGCTAACGCGCCCGCACCAACGCGCCGACGGCATTCGACATACACTGCGGCACCAACCCCGCGGCCGACTCACCTTGAAACGCATAGCCGACTATCCGGTGTATATCGTGGTGCGACTGGTGGTTTGCATCGTGCAGGCCATGCCCGTCGACATGTGCGCCCGGATCGCGCGCCGGCTGGCGTATCTGGCAGCCGACGTGTTTCAGATCCGTGGCGAGGTGGTCGACGACAACCTGCGCCACGCGTTTCCCGAGCTATCGCCCCGCGAGCGGCGCCGACTGGCCCGTCAGATGTGGGAACATCTGGCCCTGATGGGCATCGAGGTGGTCCATGCGCCGCGTAAGATTCACGACACCAACTGGCGCGACTACACGTCGCTCGTCGGGTCGGACAAGATCATTCGGGCCTGCTTCGACGATCGTCCGGTCGTGATCATCTCCGGCCACTACGGCAACTTCGAGCTATCGGGCTACGTCCTGGCGCTGCTGGGATTCCCGTCGTTCACCGTGGCCCGTCCGCTCGACAATCCTTACCTCGACCGATTCATCAACGATTTCCGTGGGCGCACCGGTCAGTACATCTTGTCGAAGAAGGGCAGCTCGAAGCAGATCGAGCAGGTGCTGGCAAGCGGCGGCACGATCGCGCTGCTGGGCGATCAGTACGCAGGCCGCAAGGGGTGCTGGGTCGAGTTCTTCGGCCGCCCCGCCTCGAGCCACAAGGCGGTCTCGCTGTTTACACTCGGCAGCGGAGCACCGGCCGTGTTTTGTTTCTCCCGCCGTCAGGGAAAACCGCTCACGCAACGGATGGGCACCGACGGGATGCTCGACCCGAAAACCATGCCCGACGAGATGCGCAGCGTTCCAGCGGTGACCCAGTGGTACACCGAGCGACTGGAGCATACGATTCGTGAAGCGCCGGAGCAGTACTGGTGGCTTCATCGCCGCTGGCGCGAGGCCCAGCCGCGCAAGCGGAAGCGGCGCAAAGCAGCGTGAGCTGCCGCATTCGACCGAATCGCCCGAGTGGTTGGATTCTCCCATGGCCAAGTGGACCCGCGTTGCCCGTCTCGACGAGTGCCCGGCCGGCTCGGCGATCGAGCGGGTGGCCGGCGAGCGGATCGTGGCGGTGTTCAACGTCGGGGGTACGGTTTACGCCATGGACGGTGTTTGCCCGCACCAGGGCGGACCGCTGGGGCAGGGCACACTGTGCGAGGCGATCGTCACCTGCCCGTGGCACGGCTGGCAGTTCGACGTGACCAACGGCCAAAACCAGCTCAATCCCCGGATCGTCCAGCCGCACTTCGAAGTGCGTATTGAAAACGAGTGGATCCTGGTAGACTTGCAGTGACGCTTCGGCACCGCCTTTGGCCAATGGCAACGAGCCGCGTGCATTGACTGAATACCGCCCGTTTCGCAATACCGACGCACCCCAATTGGCTGAAGTCTGGCGGCTGCAGGGCGCGCAGCGCGGTTTGATGCAGCCGATGTCGACGTCCGTTCTCGAGCGATACGTTTTCTCTAAGCCCTATTTCGACGCGCAGGGACTGATCGTCGCGGTCGACGAGAATACCGTCGTCGGATTCGCGCACGCCGGCTTTGGCCCGAATGCCGACGAGAGCGCGTTATCTACCGACGAAGGCGTGACGTGTGTCGTCATGCTCCGTCCCCAAACGGATCCGGCAATCGGACAGACGTTGTTGGCGCGCTGCGAGGACTACCTGCGGAGCCGAGGAGCCCAAGCGCTGCGTGGCGGTGCCTGCTTTCCACTGGCGCCGTTCTACTATGGGCTGTACGGCGGCAGCGAACTGTCGGGTGTGCTCACGTCCGACGTGCAAACACAGGCCCTGTTTCGCGAAGCCGGTTACGACGAGCACAACCGATCGATCGTAATGCGCCGCGACCTGGCCCAGTTTCGCCCCGTGGTCGATCGCCAGCAGCTTCAGATCCGCCGGCACCACACGATCGAGACCATCACCGACCCGCCAACCCGAACCTGGTGGGAGGCGTGCATGTTCGAGCCGTTCGACCGGACGATTTGTTTTCTCATGCCGCGCGGAGGCCGCCAGCCCGCGGCACACGTCTTGTTCTGGAATATGGAAACCATGCTCGGCACGTGGGGCGTGCGGGCGGCCGGAATCGCAGACGTCGAAGTCTCGGCCGATCGCCAGCGTCAGGGGCTGGCCCGCTACTTGCTCGGCGAAGCACTGCGCCACGTACACAGCCAGGGCGTGTCGATTGCCGAAGTCCACGTCCCCTGCGAAAACGAGCCGGCCATGGCCGTGTTTCAGAGTCTTGGGTTCGAGGCGGTCGACGAGGCAATCCACTTTGCCAAATGATTGCCGCCGGCTTACTGCGACGATTGCTGCAGCATGCGTAGATGGTCGATCAACTGCTGTTCGACCGTCGGTGTCGTTTCGACGGCCAATACCGACGCGGACAGGGGACCGATGGGCGAGGTCGACGTCAGGGCCTGCAAGTACGCTTGCAGGGCTTCGCGGCGCTCCGTGGACGTCTCCAGCAGGAAATGGACCCAGGCCCAACTCTCTGCATAGTCGACTTGTCTGAGCGCGCCGGCATCGTCGAGCGTTTCTAGCCGCCGCAGATCGGGCCACCAGCCGTGTTCAAGTTCGGCGACCAACTGCTCGACGTGCGGCCGATTGACGCCGCTCAGCCCGCGCGGCACTTCGAAGAACTCGGCCAAGCCTTCGTCGAGCCAGAGCGGCAGTCGCGGCACAACCGCGTGCAGGTAGCCATGCGCGACTTCGTGGCGCAGATCCTCGGCCACCCGATCGCCCCAGTAGGCGTACACAGTCAGCCGGGTGTCTGATTCCACGAAGAATGCCCGCCGCTGCGGAAGTTCCGGAAAGTGGACTCCCATGTACACGGCCAGTTCATCCGCCGTGGGAAATAGATAGACGTGAATCGGCTCGTCGGAAACGCCCAGACCCAGCTTCGTGCTCAGCCGCGACCGTTGGATTTGCAGCTCTTCGAGCAGCCGATGGTGCTCCGGCAGCGGTGCGTCGCTGTGAATCACCAGTTGGTCCAGCACCATGCTCTTGCGATGGGGCAGGGCAGGGGGGGACTTGAACTTCGCGCAGCCTATCACGATCGGAATTGCCACCACGATCGCGAACCAACCACGAGCAGTCATCCGTGACCCACCAGGTTCGAACCGGCCACGCGCAACCAAGCAGCGAGCGAGCGCCTATCCGTCTCGTCCGTGAAAACGGCTAGGGCGTTCTGTTAGCGACCGGCAGAGACGTTTGCCGCGATCAGCGCGTCGAGCTCTTGCTTCAGGCGCGGCAGAATCGCGTCGTATGGGAAAGCCCCCAATTCTTCGCTGCCACGCTTGAGATTGACGTAATTCGGCCCACACCACAAGCCCAGATCAGCATCGTCGGTTTCACCCGGCCCGTTGACCCGGCACCCCATGACAGCAATCGTGATAGCGTGCTGTTCAGCGTACTGGGTCATCGTCTTGACGTCTTGTGCTAATTCGATGAAGGCCTCGTTCTCGACGCGCGAGCAGCTTGGGCAACTGATGATGTTCAGTGTGTTCGACCCGAAGTCGACGACGGTCCGCACGCGACCTTCGGCGATGTCGGCCAGGATCTGCCGCCCGTTGGCGATCTCTTCGCCCTTGCGCGCGTTGGGCACCGTCAGCGAAACACGAATCGTATCTCCGATGCCTCGGCTGATAAGCTGCTCGAAGGCAATGCGCGTTTTGATCACGCCATCGGGCGGCAGTCCGGCCTCGGTCACACCCAGGTGCAGCGGCACGTCAGGCCGCTGTTCGGCGAATCGGCGATTCACCTCGATCACCTTGGCCGGGTCCGAATCCTTCAGCGAAACGCAATACCGCATGTAGCCCAGTTTGTCGAGCAGCTCGCAATGTTCCAGCGCGCTGGCAAGCATCGGCGCGAGCGAATCGTCGGCGTCGTGCTGCTCGACTTTCGCCGGGTCGACCGATCCGCAATTCACGCCGACCCGCATCGCACAATCGGCCTGTGCGGCCACGTCGACTAGGAATTTCACCTTGTCCTGCCACGGCTTCGTCCGCTCGTGGTGGTACAAGTGGCCGGGGTTATAGCGAATCTTGTCGACGTGCGGCGCCACGGTGCTGGCCAGGCGATAGTTTTCTTGCAAGTCGACCGACAGGTTGGCATCGGTCCGCGCGCGAATCTCGGCCAGCGCGGCGGCATCTTTCGGACCGTCGACCGCGATCCGCACGACGTCGGCACCGGCACTGGCCAGATCGTTGACTTGTGCCGCTGTGGCGTCCACGTCCTGTGTGGACGTGGCCGTCATGCTCTGCACGGCGATCGGATTGCCAGCGCCGATCGTGATCGATCCAATACGAACGGCTCGCGTCGGGTTGCGGGGCAGGTCCAAAGTGCGCTCCAGATTTCAACAAATGTCAAACGGCGGCGGTCACCACACAACAAAAACGGCGGTCCGAATGCAGTGCTATGCCGATCCATTCAGAGTATCAAACGGCCTACTGGAGCACTACCGCGACTTGCGGCGCACGGCGGCGACCGCCTACGAACTGCCCGCCCTGCGCAGAAATAACCGCAGCCGTAAACTGCTTCTAACGCGCCGCACGCTGCCCGCGAAAGAAGAGCCCGTTGGATCCGGTGGCACAGCGTATGGAGCGGGGTTGGGAATTCTGGAGTCCGCAACCACGCGTTTCGCTGCCGCCAGGCTCATGCCTGAGCCGGCGTAAAGCCCAAGACGATGTCGAAGGCGGCCGATAGTTCGCCGGCGGTCGACCCGTCCAGCGGCTTGAAGTCGGCCGTCAGTAGCTTGCGGGCCTTCGGATCCTTGACGCCGCGGAACAGAAAGTCCCGCTCGTTCTTCGCCTCGCCCCGAATGTAGCACTGCGTCGTGAACGTTTTCTGTCCCTTCGACTTGACAGCGAAGTGGATGTGCGGCGCGCGTCCCGGATAGGGCACCGGCTTGATCGTGCGGAAAAAATAACGGCCGGTCGAGTCGGTCAGAAACCGGCCGAAGCCCTGAAAGCCGCTGTCCCGCTTGTCGCGATTGACGCTGCCGCTGTGAATGTACGCCCCGTGGTTATCGCACTGCCAGATTTCAACCATGGCGTTCCGCAGCGGCTGGCCGCTGGTATCGAGAATCTTTCCGGTCAAGTGTGTGATCTCGCCGACCGCCGGCGTCAGCGCGTCGTTGACCACGATCAGATCATTGTCGGTGTCCAGCGGCAGGTTGTCGGGATAGAACGGACCTTCGGCTTGCCCGGGCGTGCGGGCGAGCTCTTCGGCGAATGCCCCCGGCGCGGCCACCGCCGCAGCGCCAAACGCCATGCCGCCAAGAAATCGACGCCGTGATTCAGTGAACTTGTTCGCGGCCATGTGCTGGATTCTCCGAAAATCGCAAGGACGAATGGGCGACGACGCCGGGCATACTGTACCGGCCAGTATACACGAATGGAGCCGCCCGCCGAATCGCTCCGATTGGGCACCTTGCCTGTACGACGGCAGAAGAACGCGACCGATCACGCTTCCCCACGGTCGCCACCGGCCAGATACGCGCGCCACGGCGTCCAATAGTACTTTTCCCACCCGTGGCTGACGCCGGCAAAGTCGTCGGGCGCCACGTTGACATGGACCAGCTCGATGCGCCCCGAGTCGCCCTCGGAATGAAACGTGAGCACCAGGACCGAATCGATCGCCTCGGGCGCCCAGTTTGCGCTGCGCCAAGTCTGCACGATCAGCCGCTTGGGCTCGACGTGCAGGATCGTTCCGGTGAGCATGCCGCCAAACGCTCGAAACGGCGCACCGGCTTGCGGCGCGATCTCGACCTGCGCGCCCGTAAACGCGGCGTGCGCTTCGGCGTCGAGATACATCTCGTACAGCCGTTCGGCCGGAGCAGGAAGCGATGCCGCCAATACGACGTTTGTGCCCACAACTAGATGTCTCCCGGCGGTCGTGCGACTATTATTGCGCCGCCTGTAAACGTTTCGTCAGCGTATTGATCGCCTCGGTGTACACGCTGCGGACGTGCTCGCGCTGCTGCTCATCGTCAAACACGGCCTGCTCTTCGATCGTCTTCCAATCCGCTTGCATCTCGGCGAGCAGGCCCCGGGCCGTTTCCGGATCGAACACGCCTTGGCCGTCCACCTGCACGTACACCGGGCTGGTGTGCGAAAAGATCCGCCCGCCAAACTCGTTGCTCGCGACGTCCCGTTCCGACTCTTGCCGCCCGGCGGGCAGCGGCGGCGGCGTGCGCAGCGCCAACCACGACGGGGCGTCAATCGAAACGGCCTGATCGAGCTGGGCAACGAAACGTTTGCCTTCCGCGCGGCTGGGCACACTCGCGACCACCTGCCCGTTGCGGACCAGCTCGAGCCGGTCGAAGTCGGTTCTTCCGACCGCACGGCCACGCACCGAAATATGTTTGCCGGGCGCGACGTCGAGCGTGCTGCCCACCGGCTGCCCGTCCACTTCGAATTCCAGCAATGGCCCATTCGTGATGTAGGACCGTCCGTCTGCCAACAGCTCCAGCCACTGGGTCGGCGTGACAGCCCGATCGCTGGCCACATAGACGCGCGAGAAATCATAAATGAACCAATCGGTGCCTGTCGAAAACGGCACGCGCAGCCCGATGTTCAAATAGCGATAGTACGTGTCTTTGAAGCTTCCACGGATGCTTCCATCGAAGATGTTGTTGGCGTGCACCCGGCCGGTGACCCAGTTGGGAATATCCTCGAAGCCGAACAGGTTGTGGGCCCAGATGACCTTGCCGCCCAGCGATCGCGCCTTGTCGATGCCCTGTTGCAGCGGCGGCGCGTCGGGGCCTTGCTGGGTGATCCCCGGTCCAATGCTCACTGGATGGATGACGTAGGGAATGTCCAACAACAGGATGTGGCCGTAGCCCTCGGCGTGTGGACCGAAGTTGTGCCGATGCTCTTGCCCATGGCCAAAGTGCAGGTCCCGGTGCGAGAGCTTGCGCAAGTCGTCTCGCGAGTAGTTGTTGCTCGTGTATTCTAGATCGGCCTTGGCCCGTTCGAGGTAGGAAACGAACACGATGTCGAGCCCGTCGGCTAGTGGCACCTCGCGCAGGTAGCGATCGGCTTCCGTTTTCGAGAGCTTCATCAGGTGCAGGTGCGTGTTGCCGGCCAGTTGTCCCTTCTCTCGCGCCAGATAGAACCGCACCAGCGGAATCGCCAACGACGCTTCCGACTTGCCCGTCAGATCGATCTTCTGGGTGGCGCGTTCCGTCTCGAGTCCGGCCAGTGCGTGAATCACGATCGGCGCGGCCGGCACCTTCACGGTCGTCGGCTTGGGCAAGACCCACCAGCCGTGGATCGGCCCTTGCCGGCCGACGCCTTGGCCCCGATTGATCAGCGAATCGACTTCGATGCCGTGGCCCTGTGCATCGCGCAGTTGCACGATGCCGGGCAAGGCTTCGCCGTTTTCAACGTCGACCAGTGATAAGGTCAAGGCGCACGTGGGGCCGGCGGCGGGTTCTTGGGCAAGACCCATTGCAGCCCAAACAACGGCGAGGCTCACGATAGCGATCGTGCGGTGAATCATGACAGGGGCGCTCCGTCGCCCATTGTCGGCCGTCGGCGCTTGGCCGTCCAGCATCCGTTCAAGGCGATCGGCGGATCAGACGCGCACCGTGTCTTGGCGCTTCGCCGGTTGAGGCTCCTCCGGCAGATCCAGAAATGCGCGCAGTTCCCGCAGCAGATCGTCAAACACCAGCGGCTTGTTCAGAAACGCGTCCAGCCCGAAGCTGAGCATGGTCCGCTTCAATGCAGGATTTCCCTGACCCGTGAGCACGATGACGGGTATATTTTCCGTCAAGGGGTGCGACTTCAGGCGGCCAAAAATATAGTTACCGTCCCCCTCGGGCATCGACATATCACAAATGATCACGTCGGGCACCTGGGCTACGGCGGTCCAATAGCCCTGCATGCCGTTGAATGCGCGCAGCACGTCGACGCCATATCCGGCGAGTCGGATTTGAAGGCTCTTGGAAACGTCAGGATCGTCGTCAATGCAGAGAACTGTGCGGGGCTTCGTCGTCCGCTTTGCGTCGGGTAATTCTTCCGCTTGTGAGCTCGGTGGAGGTGCTGCGGCGGTTTCTTTCACCGTGCCGCCGGGTAGCGGTGCCGATGGTGCGGCGGGCGGCGACGTCGCGACCATGCGTGGCGCCGCTTCGACGACCTTGCCGCGGGTCGCGTCGTGCGTGTTCTCGGCCGTGTCGCTTGACTGAGCGCCGCCTCCGGAAATGTTGAGTTGGTCGCAGACGATCGACTTGATTTCGTCCCACGCGCGCGGGGACTTCTTGACGTAGTAGTGACAGGGATGCATGCAGCGAATGCGCGTCAGTTCGTCATCGCGGCCGGTATGGATGATCACCGGGAGGTTTGCGAATTCTTGATCGCTGGCGAGCATTTCCGCCACGGCCAGGCCGTTGCCGCCCGGCATGTTCACGTCCAGGATGAGCAGGTCGGGGCGCATTTTTTGCGTGCCAACGAGCGCATGCGTCGCGTCGGGCGAGCGCAACACGGTCAGGCCGAGCTGCTCAAGGCGCAGGGCCAGCGTCTGGGTCACATCCGGATCGTCGTCGGCCACGATGACGGTCTTGTTCGACATGTTGGCTGTTTCGCTCATGGTAGGATTGGAATCGCGTGGGCACGACAAGGTTCAACGCTTCGCGACAGTTGCGAGGCGTCGGTCTGTGCTATTTCAGTCCGCGGGTCGGGCGATGCGATCGCCGCGCTGACGGCGGAAACCAGTTCCTTGCCCACGTACGGTTTTGACAAGAAAAACCGTGCGCCGCCGTCCAACGCTTGTTGTTGATCGATCAAACTGGCCGAGAGCATGACGATTGGAATACGTCGAGTGTCGTCACGTCTCTTTAGCTCCGCTAATGCCTGCAGACCATCCATTACGGGCATCCGCACGTCGAGCACGATCGCATCCGGGCATTGGCTGGCGGCGGTCGCAAGTGCTTCGTGCCCATCGCTGGCCGCAATGGTCTCGTATCCGGCCGCGCGAAGCCAAAGTGACGCGCCGCGGATCACATCCGAATCATCGTCAACCAATAGAACGCGTTTGGGGGTATTCATAGTCGGCCCCGGTCTACCGTTCGAGCGACGGATCGCCGTTTGGTTCTCGTCCCAACTGCACGGGTTCCTGGTGCATTAAGGCGGTGAATTGGTCCAAGATCTCGTCGCGGCACGCCGATACGCGCCATGACCCAGCGACGGTCATTTCGAAGCTCGGCAGCGGCCCTCGCGGCCGATTGCGATTTGCCCGCTCCAGTTCACGCTGCGCACGCGCCTCCAGTTCATGCACTTCTGACGGTGCCGCGGAAACGACGAACAGCCACTGGCGATTGCCGCTGCGGAAGAGGAGATCGTTGGGATGTAGCAAATAGTTGAAAAAGGCGTCCGCGTCGTCGCTGCGTGTGGTGGCTTCCGCCAGGTCAATTTGTGCCCGCACCAGCGATACGACAGATGCATCATCGGCCAGGCGATGGGCGCGCTCGAGGTATCTCCGCATGACTTCCAGCGGCTCCGCCACGGGCACCGTGAAGGAGAACGTGCTTCCCTTTCCCGGTGCGCTGTCAACGTGCATTTCGCCGAAATTCAAGTCGACCAGCTCCTTGGCGATGCTCAGTCCAAGTCCGAACCCCTTAGTGCTGTTCTTACGATCGTTCTGAAGTTGCTTGAAGCGGCCGAAGATCTCCGACAATTCCTCCGCGTCGATCCCCGGACCGTTGTCGGTCACGCCAATCACGATCTCGTGATTCTCTGAATGGTATTCGGCCCACAGCCGGACGATTCCCGGTTCGCCACAAAACTTCATTGCGTTGGTGACCAGGTTGATGATGACCCGCCCGATCTTTTCGCTGTCGCCGTAAACCTCGGGAAGATTTTGGTCGACGGCGGTGTCGAACAATATCTTTCGAACTTCGGCTTTCTTATCCAAGGCCGGACGCACCGAATGGACGATGTCGGCCAACCGGCAGTTCCGCCGCCAAGCACCGAGCAAGCCCGACTCGAGTTTGCTAACGTCGAGCATGTCGTCCACCATATTGGTCAAGTCGTCAACCCGCACCAGCGCCGTGTCGAGCATGCCTGACTGTTCGTCGTTGACCGGTCCAGCGATCCCCTCGCGCACCAGCGATACGTAGTCCTTGATCACCGTCAACGGTGTACGAAATTCGTGGGAAACGTTGTCGACGAACTCATGGGCCATCTGGTACAGCTTCTTGAGTCGCTGGTTCTTCTTTTCCAACAATTCCCGTCCGCACTCCACTTTTTCGAGCAATTCCCGCGCTTCGACCTGAGCCTTTTGTCGTTGAATCGCGTAGCGAATGCTGCGGTCCAAGAGTCGGGGCGTCGCCTGACCCTTGACCAGGTAGTCTTGGGCTCCTTGCTCCAAAGACTGGACCGCTGTGAGTTCGTCGTCGAGCGAGGTGAGCGCGATAATCGCCGTGCTTTCATCCGCGTTGCGCAGGTCTGCGAGCGTTTCCAGCCCATGCGAATCCGGCAGCGAGAGGTCCGAGAGGATCACGTCGAACGATCCACTCCCCAGCGCGCCGACGGCCTCGCCAAGCGTGCCAAACACCGCGACTTCGTATTTGCTGACCGTTTTGGCAAGTGCCTTTTCGACCAGCAGCGCATCCGCCGCGTCGTCCTCCAGCAACAACACGGTCGTGTGCCGTGCAGATGGCTGGAGATGCGTCGCGAGGGGCTTGTCGGCAACGACTAGTGTTCCGCAGCCTTCTTGCGAAGCGGGATATAGCGTCCGATCTCGCATATCAACTCCTGAGGGTGTATCGGTTTCGTCAGCACCCGCTCGGCGCCGAGCGAACACATGGCCATTCTGAGTTTCCGGCCGCGCAGTCCGGTCAACACAATGATCGGAATGGGCGCCGTTCGCTGATTTTGCTTCAAACAATTAGTTAGATTCTCGCCATCGCCCCTCGGCATCATTACGTCGGTAATCACCAGATCCGGATGTTGCTGGACTGTTTCCCAGATGCCCTGCTGGCCATAGTACGCGGTGAGTACCTCGACATCGTATTGCGCCAGAATTCTCGCGATCGAGCGAGGAATGTCTGGATCATCATCAACGCAAAGCACGCGCGGCGCATGGTTGTGCTGCGCAGCCAACACTTCCGTCGGATCGACGGTCGTCGGATGGTTCATAAGCTGCTATCTCAATGAGGTCTATCAATGTGGAATTCGTCTTAACGGCAATCCTTCACGTTTCACAACCCGGCGTATCAAAGCAAACCTAGCTTGCGCCTCTCCCCGGGCAAGCGATGACGGATCGATCTAATCGGTACCACACGTACGAGCGTCGCCCGACAACCCCGCATGTATCGTTCGCAGGGGTGCTTCTGGCCACCGTCGTCGTCATCGCCCGATCTCGATTGACCCGATTCTGGCCAATGAGCTAGGATTTTCGTGGTCGACTTTGTCTCTCGCCAAACGAAACGGTCGCCGTGGGCGACCTCGAAAGCGGAAACGCCGAGGCGTTTGAATCCCGTTTCGAAACGAGGGCCCCCTAAGCGTTCAAATCGTTGGAACTTCTCGAATGTGTGTGCCTGTCGGATTTACGAGTCGGTGGACCTGGTATTTTGCCGTGGCATTGGCCCTGTCCGTCTTCGTGACGGACTTGCTGGTTCCGCTGGGCGTGGCCACCGGCGTTCTCTACGTGGCCGTCGTATGGCTGGCTTATTCCGCAGGCAGCCGTCGCGCGTTGTTACATGCGGCGATATTCTGTTCGCTGCTCACGCTGGTTGGCTTCGGCATCTCCCCGCACGGCGAAGTTTGGAAGGCGCTCGCCAATCGAGTACTGTCCTTGACCGCAATCTGGGTGACCACCGTGGCGTGCCAGCGTGCGCGTCAAGAGCGGGAACGACTCATCGCAAGCCAAGAGCAACTCGGTTTGACGATTGACTCGGCGCTGGATGCGGTGATTAGCATTGATGAGGAAGGAATCATCACCGAGTGGAACCCGCAAGCGGAGCACACATTTGGATGGGCGCGGACAGAGGCTGTGGGAAAAGTCCTCGCCGAGTTGATCATTCCGCACCAGTATCGCGCGGCGCATACCAACGGTCTGAAACGGTTTCTCGCGACAGGTGAGGGACCCGCGTTGAACCAGCGGCTTGAATTGACGGCCCTGCGACGCAATGGACAAGAGTTTCCGGTCGAATTGACGATTCTTCCGTTGCGGATGGCAACCGGCTACCAGTTCAGCGCGTTCGCGCGCGATATTACCGAGCAAAAACTAGCGGCCGAAGCTTTGCAGGAACGCGACGAGCGCATTCGGGGCCTGCTGAACGCGACCGCCGAAGGTATCTACGGCGTCGATCTCGACGGCAACTGCACTTTTGCCAACGCCGCGTGCGCCAAGTTGTTGGGGTACGATTCGCCGGACGAGTTTCTCGGCAAGAACATGCACGAGCTGATGCATCATACGCGCACTGACGGCTCCCATTATCCAATTACCGAGTGCCGGATTTACAAGGCCTTCCGAGACAGTCGCGGTGTTCACGTTGACGATGAAGTCCTCTGGAAGAAGGATGGGACGGCGTTCTCCGCGGAATACTGGTCGATACCGCTGCGTCAGGACGGCGAGCTTGCCGGTTCGGTCGTCACGTTTCTCGACATCTCTGAGCGCAAGCAACTGGAAGGGTTCCAGCAGCAGTTGAATCGCGACCTCGAACAACAAGTGGCCGAACGGACTGTGGAAATCGGGAAGGTGAACGATGAACTCAAGCGATCCAACATCGAACTGGAGCAGTTCGCCTACGTAGCCTCGCACGATCTGCAAGAGCCGCTGCGCAAGATCTCCACGTTTTGCGAGCTTCTCAAAGAAGAACTGGGCGAGGATCTGACCGACGACGCGCGGCAGTACATTGAATACGCGACGGGCGGCGCGATGAGGATGAAGAACCTCATCGACGAGCTGTTACACTACTCGCGTGTTGGGACGCGCAACGTACCACTCGTTCCGACCGATACGAACGCCGTGTGCGCCTCGGCGATTGACAATTTGGAACTAAGTCTGAGTGAAAGCGAAGGACAAGTTACGCGGGACGATCTTCCCGACATTCTCGCCGACAAAACGCAGTTGGAACTATTGTTCCAAAATCTGATCGGCAACGCCCTCAAATATCGTTCCGAGGAACCTCCTCACATCCACGTGGGTGTTGAGTCGCGCGGCGACGGCTGGGTTTTTTCCGTCACGGACAACGGGATCGGAATGGAATCCCGGTATCTGGACCGGATCTTTGTGATCTTTCAACGGTTGCACGCGCGGGACGAGTATTCTGGCACGGGAATCGGACTGGCCATCTGCAAGAAGATCGTTGAAAAAATGGGTGGCACCATCTGGGCCGAATCGGAACCGGGGAAGGGAAGCACTTTTTATTTTGCTGTCCCGAAGAATGGAGTAACGTACGATGAACCCGTCACGGACAGAGACTATGCCCAAGCTCATTGACATACTGTTGGTCGACGACGACCCTGCCGACGTCCATCTGACCAAAAAGTCCTTGCAAAAGGGCAAGCTTCTCAACTCGCTGCACGTCGCGCGCGACGGAGTCGACGCCATGGCGTTCCTGCGCCGTGAGGGGGAGTATGCCGACGCGGTTCGACCGGATTTGATCCTCTTGGATCTCAATATGCCCAGAATGGACGGCCGCGAGGTCCTGGCCGAGCTTAAGGCGGACGAGGAGCTAAACTCGATCCCCGTGGTCATCCTTACCACGTCCGAAGCGGAAGAGGACATCCTCAAGACCTACCGGCTGCAAGCCAGTTGCTACATCACCAAGCCCGTGGGCCTGGAATCGTTCCGGGAGGTGATTCAGTCGATCAGCAACTTCTGGCTGGCGTGCGTCAAGTATCCGCCACACACCGTTGCGTAGCGGCCTGCAAGGCCGATCGCCGCTCGTCGAAGCCTTCGTACGGAATCAGCATCCGTGCTGGCCTGGCCACGGCCTGCGGTTTCTGCCGGATGTTTGCTCAGCGTCGTCGCTTCTTGCGCGAGCCGTTTTTGGTTGGTCGGACTTCAAGATCGGCAACGAGCAGTAGGTCGATCACGTGGGCGGAGTCATCTCGCCCGTAGACGGCAATTGTTCGGCCGCTGGGGGGCGCGCATCATGAACTGGCGATGGTCGACTGAGATTTCTCGACCGTCCGCCAAGTGAATGACAAGTGGCTGAAACAAATCGTACGACCCTGTTCGGTATCTCCGAGAACGCCGCCTCGGTCATGTGGATCAAATAGGGGCCGTTCATCTCTTGCCCAGCGCGCTGCGCTCCGGCAGGAGCGTGCCTATCGATTGCCCCGGCGTTTCTTGCGACGTCCGTTCTTGGCCGGTCTGATTTCTAGGTCGGTGACAAGAAGCAGATCGATAATGTGGGCTGCATCGTCAGTGCCGTACACGGTCACAGTACGACCGCTCGGTGCGCGGGCCATGAACTCACGATGCTCGACGGGGATTTCTCGGCCGTCTGCCAAGTGAATGACAAACGGCTGAAATGGCTGAGCATCGTACAGTGTTCGAATCTGGTCGATGGTCATAGCAATGCCTGAACTGCATCAGCGGTCACCCGGCACCTGTCACTTGCGAACAACCCCCGCCGTCTCGAAGGCGAAGATCATGGCAGTGTGCAAGAAAAGAGAGGAGAGGAGAAAGTAGTGAATAGACCGAGGAGAGACAACTCGTTGTGCGTTACCACACGGGGTTGAAAACTGTTCCTCTGTTCTACTCTCTACTTTCTCTTCTCTCCTCTCTATTTTTCGGCCATCGGCCGAAAAATGGCGGGGACAGGATTCGAACCCCTGGCAAATTTTACGCGAAAAACGCCATATCCGCCACCGCGCGGCGCAGAAAGCGGCGCACTGGACGCCTGGGAAGGCTCAACTGAACCTGGGCTGTCGGCGGTTGTTGAAGCTTGGCCGATGCTTTCTGGGCCAATTAAGACCGCGATCCTGGCGATAATTCGGGCGAACGAGTGACATTCCAACCGGCAGTTTCTGAGGCTGCCGAGTCGGCAGATTCGGTATATTCCGCCCCGCAGGATTGATTCAATGCTGAGAACCGCGCGATTGGGAGAATCGCGGGTTATTCGGCTAACCGATAAGGGCGGATAGGACGAGATTCTGCCCGTGCCAGTTAGGGACGCCCTCGAATGGTTGCCGGCCGTACGCCGACCGCTGCGTTGTTTATGATCTGCCTGCTGGGCGGCTTGGCCCTGATTGCGGATCGGCTTCCAGCCGCCGAACGGGTTCCGCACGAGGCCGAATTGCCGGAGCCGGTGGTAGGCGAAGAAATTGTGCGGGGTTCCTTAAGTCTCGATGACTTGGAGCGCATCGCACTGCAGCGCAATCCGACGCTGGCGCAGGCGATGGCGCAGATAAACTCGTTTCGGGGAGCGGCCTGGGAGGCAGGGTTGTACCCCAACCCGACCATCGGCTACGAGGCCGAACAGATCGGTGCGGAAGGAACGCCCGGTGAATTCCAGGGAGGGTTTGTCCAACAGAAGATCATTACGGCCGGGAAACTCCGCCTCAGCCGCGCAAAGTACAGCCAAAAAGCATTCGAAGGCAGGATTATCGCAGCCGGGCAGCAACTCGTGGTCTTAAACGGCGTTCGCGCGAGGTTCTATGAACTGCTGGCCGTCCGGCGGATGATCGATTTGAGGCGCGATTTACTTCGCAATTCAGAGGAGAACTTGCGCACCACTCGCGAAATGTTCAATACCGGCTTAGCCAATGAGTCCGAAGTGCTCCTGGCCGAAATCGAGCTCAACCGAGCACAAATCGCCTTGGCAGACCAGGAAAACAACTACACAGCACTATGGCAGCACTTAGCCACTATTATCGGCTGGCCTGAGTTGGCGCCGACTCCTCTAGCTGGGCGTCTGGAACCCGAGACTGCTCCTCTGGACTGGGATCAAAGCCTCCGGGTGTTGTTGCGGGATAGCCCTGAGATTCAGGCGGCTCGCGCCCACGTGGTCTTCGACCAGATCATGGTTCGCCGCGAGCAGGCACAGCCGGTGCCCGACGTGCTATTGACTGCAAGCTCGGGTTACAACTTCGAGACGCGCAATGCCGTCGCCGGCCAAGTGCAAGTCGGGCTCGATGTGCCGCTGTGGGACAAGAATCAAGGAACCATCATGCAGGCGCGTGCCGAATTGGCACGATCACGTGCAGAGGTCCGCCGACGGGAACTGGCGCTGCAGCAGCGTCTGGCCGATGTGTTCCGTCAGTACCGAACGGCCACTCTCAGCACCAAACTCTATCGAGAAGCCAATATTCCGAAAGCCACCCGCGCATACGAGGTTCAGCTAGAGATGTACAAGCAGCGCCGAGTGGCGTGGCCCGAGGTGGTAAGGCTGCAGCAGAATTTATATCAGGTCAAGTCCGAGTACACCCATAGCCTGTTGGAATTGCGCAGAGCCGAAGTGGCCATCACCGGGCTGTTGATGATGGACGGGATGTCTCCGCCGGCGTCGCCGGCACCGGCTGGACACATCGACGCGACGGCGAGACCGCGCTAAGACACGGGAACCCAACATCGGCGTAGAATGAATCGATCGAGGGGCTCAGTGTCCCATGTGCCCCGCGGGCATGAATTTGCCGCCCGGTATGCTTGCGCCGGCCAGGACGTGGCCCTTGCCGGAAATGACTTTCTCATAGAGATCTGACGGCAACACACGCACGACTGTGAACAAGCCCTTCACGCCCATGTACCATTGCGGTGCCATTCCACGCGTGCGTGGGTTGGACATGAGTTTTTCGATTTCTTCCTTCGACATCATGGCGTGCATTCCGGCGCCCTGAGGATAGGCAGGCACGCTGTATGGGTCGAAACTAACCTTCTGAGCAATACCTGCCTTGGGATGGCTCGCGTGATCTCCGGCCGTGGCCATCTGGCCTCCCGTATTCGTGGGGCGGCTTCCGGGACCGATTCCGGGAACCATATGGTTCATCATGTGGTGAAACATGTGACAGTGCATGACCCAGTCGCCTGGATTGTTGGCGACGAACTCAAATTCGCGGACTTGCGCGACGCCCACAAGCACGTTGTTGCCCGGAATCCAGGCGGTTTCGGGAATCCGTCCTCCTTCGGTGCCTGTGACCCAGAACGTATGTCCATGCAGGTGAATGGGATGATGGTCCGCCGTGCTGAAGTTAATGACGCGAATGCGCACACGGTTTCCGAGTCGCACAACCAAAGGCGTCCCGTAGGGCCCACTGCGACCGTTGAATGTCAGCCAGTTGAAATCCATTCGGGTGCTGGCCGGTGTATTGACGGCCGGGTCAATGACAAATTCCTGGCTGATCAATGCGAAGTCCTGGTCAACTACCGGCTGGTAGGCTTCGCGGGGATGAACAATGAATAGGCCAACCATCCCAATCGCCTCTTGCATCGCGAAGTGTGGGTGATAGAAAAACGTGCCGTTCTGATGCAAGGTCACCTCGTAGACGCCGGTTTCGCCCGGCGTGATCGGATCCTGCGTGACGTATGGGATTCCGTCCATGGCGACGGGCAATTCCAGGCCGTGCAGATGAAGCGTCGTCGGTTCGGGCAACTCGTTGTGCAGCACAATCCGGACCCGATCTCCTTCATTCACCTCAATCGTTGGGCCAGGCACCGTGCTGTTGTAGCCCCAGTGATTCATGAACGCCCCCGGCAACAATTCGCGCTTTACCGGCTGGGCGTGGAGATGGAATTCCTTGACCCCCTCCACGAGCTTGAACGGCAGACTTGGCACATCCGGCACTTCAACGGGCACGGGCGGCTCTCCGATTGACCGTATCCCAGAGACAAGTTTTCCGCGATCGGTCGGGCTGCCGACTGGTCCGCCGGGCCCTAGCTGATAGCGCGGGTAGTCGCCCTCGGAAGGATGAACATGGTCGGTCGCTTGCTGCGTGCTTGCGGCAGCCCGCGATCCTGCGACGAGTAAGCCACCGGCTGCCAGACCGCCGCCGGCCAAGAAGGCTCTACGATTTGGCTCTTTGTTCATCTCATCCTCCCGCGCTTCGTCGAGTCGTTCTGTGTGGTTCACGGTCAATTGTACGCCGCCACGAATCAGATGTATCAGGACATGCGCCTTATTGGTTCGGAGGCGGCCAGGCACGTATGGAATGCATGCATGACTCCCCCAACCGCTGAATCCGATACCCTCAGCGCGCCGAGAATCCGCCGAGCGGTGCCAATCGCCTCTACGAAAAATAGGCCTTCAGCACGTACTGGCTCAACATTCGCTGCGTGTTGAAGGACGAACCGTTTAAGGCGATCGCATGTCGCATCAGGTCGACGAAGCCGTCGTGGTTGTCGTAAAAGGTCGGGATCACTTCGCGTTCAAGCTGGTCATACAGCGAAGCTGCGTCACGCTCGCCGTCGGGTCGCTTTGCAGGGTCGCGGGCATCCTCGCCGATCGACCAGCCGGTCAGTCCCTTGATATAACCCTCCAACCACCAACCATCGAGGATACTCAATGATGGCACGCCATTCAGGGCGGCCTTCATTCCGCTGGTGCCGGAAGCCTCTTTAGGCGGCTCGGGCGTGTTCAGCCAAACATCCACGCCTCCGGTGATCAAGCGCCCCAGCTCGGCATCGTAGTTTTCGAGAAACGCAATCCTCACGTGATCCCGAAGCGCGTTTCGCGTTTGGATTACTTTCTGAATGAGCCTCTTGCCGGTGTCGTCTTGGGGATGCGCTTTCCCGGCGTAGACAAGCTGCAGCGGCCCCACGTCGGCCGCGATGCGTTTGAGCCGCTCGATATCCCGTAGCAGCATGTCGGGCCGCTTGTACGCAGTCATTCGTCGAGCATAGCCGAGCGTAAGAACGTCTTCGTCCATGCCCGCGTTGGTTTCTCGATTCACGTACTGCAGTAACTCGTTCTTCTGCTCCTGGTGAGCTGCCCACACTTCTTCCGATGGGATCGCCAACGCTGATCGCAAGCTGTAGTTGTCCTCCCGCCAGCCGGGAATATGGCGGTCAAAGAGTTGCCGAAACGCCGATCCCGTCCAGCTGGCGGCATGCACCCCATTCGTGATCGCATCGATCACGTAGTTGGCGAACATGTGCTGCGATACGAGTCCGTGCCGCTTCGCTACTCCATTGACGTAATGGCTCAGGTTAAGCGCCAGGTAGGTCATGTTCAGCACTCCCTCGCAGCAGAACACGTCCTTCATGTCATACACTTCACGACGGCCCAGCACGCGAGTCACTAACTCCATTGGGAATTGATCGTGACCAGCGGGAACCGGCGTGTGTGTGGTGAAAATGCACTGTCGGTGCACGGCATCAACGTCGTCATGGGTGAGCTGCGTCCTGCCCGCGCGTGCGGTACGCTCATCAAGCAGTTCGAGGGTGAGCAAGCTCGCGTGGCCTTCGTTCATGTGAAATTGCCGCAGGCCACCGTAGCCAAGCGCGCGCAGCATCCGCACGCCCCCAATGCCCAGCACCACTTCCTGGCACAGCCGATAGTGCTGATCGCCCCCGTAAAGCCAGTGTGTCAGCGTGCGATCCCATTCACTGTTTTCGGCAAGATCCGTGTCGAGCAGGTAAACCGGGACAGAGTGGCCGCCGGCACCGGCGACTTCATATTTCCAGGCACGAAGCTGAACGGTGCGGCCTTCGATCGTAACTGATGCCTGCGCGGGCATTGCTTGCAAAAAGTCGTCCAGCGCCCACTCGACCGGTTCTTCGTGCTGCCAGCCGGAAGCATCGATCTGCTGATAAAAGTAGCCTTTGCGATGCACAAGCGAGACTGCGACCATCGGCACCTTCAGATCGGCAGCCGCGCGGATCGTGTCGCCGGCAAGCACGCCCAATCCGCCGGCGTATGTCGGAATCGCGGCTTCCAGGGCGATCTCCATGGAGAAATAGGCGACGGTGCGGTCGGCCATCATTGTCCTCCGCCGTGGTGTGTTTCATTTGCCGACGTGCCGGTGACCACCATCGCGCGCTCGACCTTTAGAAATCGGGCGTTGATTGCCACGATCACGGTAGAGGCCGCCATCAGCACCGCTCCGGCGGCCGGTGAGAGCAAAATCCCAAACCTATAGAGCACGCCAGCCGCCAGGGGAATAGCCACGACGTTATAGCCGGTGGCCCACCACAGGTTCTGGACCATCTTGGCGTAGGTTGCCTTCGCCAAGGCGATAATGGCTGTCACGTCTCGTGGATCGGAGCGCACCAGTACGATGTCGGCGGACTCGATCGCCACGTCGGTCCCTGCGCCAATTGCAATCCCGATGTCCGCCTGCACCAGGGCCGGCGCGTCGTTGACGCCGTCGCCAACCATGGCCGTCACGAGCCCGCGGTTCTGCACTTGTTTGATGGTCTGCGCCTTCTGGTCCGGCAGGACCTCGGCAAATAAATCATTCAATTCCAGTTCGCCGGCCACCCAGTGCGCCACGGCCTTGGCGTCGCCGGTGAGCATCATCACCTGGATGCCCATCTGCTTCAATCGATCCAGTGCCTCGCGCGACTCCGGCCGGATGATGTCGGCCAGGGCGATGGCACCGTCGAGCTGGTCATTGACCAAAATGTAAACGACGGTTTTTCCCTCGTCCGTTACTTGGCGCACGCGCTCGTCATCCGCGACCAAATTGCTCTCTTTAAGGTAACCAGGGCTGACGACCTTCACAGTAGCCTGCTCGACCATCGCTTGGGCTCCCTTGCCCGGAATCGCCCGAAACTCCTTCGGTCCCGGATATCGCAGGCCGCGTCTTTCAGCCTCCTCGACAATGCCCTGCGCGATGGGATGCTCGGATTGGCTTTCTAGGCTGGCTGCCAACCGAAGAACTTCCTCCTCGCTTCGACTGCCCATCGCAATAACGTCCGAGACGCCGAAGCGCCCCTCCGTGAGCGTGCCTGTCTTGTCGAATACGATCGCCTGTACATTCCGAGCCCGCTCGAATGCCGAGCGATCTCGGATCAACAATCCGTTGGCCGCTGAGAGTGCCGTGGACACCGCCACCACCAACGGCACCGCCAAACCAAGTGCATGCGGACACGTGATGACCATCACCGTCACTGTCCGTTCCAGCGAAAAATCGAATGGCTTGCCAAAGGATAGCCAAAACGCCAGCGTGGTTCCGCCGGCCACTAGGGCAATGATCGTCAACCACAGGGCGGCCCGGTTTGCGAGGTCCTGCGTTCGCGAGCGTGATTCTTGCGCCGCGCGAACCATTTCAATAACCTGGGCCAGATAGGTTTCGTCGCCGGTCTTCTGAACTTCGACGGTAATGGCTGACTCACCGTTGATCGAGCCGCCGATGGTCGTGTCGCCCTCGCCCTTCTCGACCGGCTTGCTTTCTCCGGTGATCATAGCTTCATTGACGCTGGTGCGTCCCTCGACGATGATGCCGTCGGTGGGGAGCTTTTCACCCGGCTTGACCAGGACCCGGTCGCCCCGTTGCAAATCAGCAATCGGCACTTCCTCCGTGCTGCCGTCTTGACGCAGCCGATGTGCTTCAGACGGCATCAGCTTGACCAATGACTCCAAGGCCGCGGAAGCACCCATTACCGAGCGCATTTCGATCCAGTGGCCCAAGAGCATGATGTCAATCAGAGTGGCCAGTTCCCAGAAGAACACTTTGCCTTCCAGACCGAACACGACCGCACTGCTGTACACGAATGCCACGGTGATCGCCAGCGCGATGAGCGTCATCATGCCGGGCTGCAATTTGCCCAGTTCATCGAACAGTCCGGTTAGGAACGGCCAGCCTCCATAGACAAAAATGGCCGCCGCGAAGGCGAACTGCACGTACGCATCACCGGGAAACGTCAACAGCCCTTCGACACCGAACATCTCCTGCAGCATCGGCGAGAGGATCACTACCGGGACGGTCAGTACGAGCGAAACCCAAAATCGCCGACGAAAGTCGGCCACCATGTGGGCATGGTGCTGATGGTGACCGCCGGCGTGTCCATCACCGGTCGCTGTCTCTGGATGATGAGAATGCTCCATTGCGCGCCCTTTTGAGTCCTCTCGATGGTGCCCGTGTTCGGTGGGGTGATGCGAATGATTCATCGTTTTTCGGCCACCCGGCTGACCAGAGGCAGGGCCATCAACTCGTCGACGGTCGGCTCCTGGAGCCTCGCAGGGATAGTTTGGGGAGGAACATCGGCGTCCGCGCCATGTACTCGCGGTATTCGACGGGGAATTTTTCCAGCGCGTCGGCTTCCTCCTGGCGCGCGAGTTTGTAATACATTGCGATCACAAAGGGCCAAAGGATGAGCGTGGCGAGCGTCGGCCATTGGATCATGAAGGCCAGCGTGATGACGAAGATGCCGGTGTATTGAGGGTGCCGCATGTAGGCGTAGAGGCCATTGGTCACCAGCTTGCCCTCGGAGCCATAGACGGCCTCCCACCCGGCCATGACCAGCCAGATGCCCAGGATGAGGAGCAGGTTGCTGACCAGCATCACGATGAACCACCCGTTACCCAGCCCGAGGTAAGTGATCAAATCCCCGAGCAGGTGTCCGCTAATGTGATCAAGCGGGATTTCAATGCCGACGAAATGCGACAGCAGGTAGATCGTCAGCGGGAAGCCGTACATTTCCGTGAATAGGGCCACAATAAAGGCGATCAGCGCGCCGCCCGATCGCTTGCCCAGCCGCGTGCGCATGGGGACGAATCGAACCGCGAAAAACAGCGCGACAACGATCGTCGTCACGACGATGCCCCAGTTGCCGTAGGCGTAATCTCCGTGCATGCCTTATTCCTTCTTCGCCGTCCCCAAGTTGTAGAACATGGCCATCGCTGCTCCGACGAGCCAGCCGAGAATGAAGATCTCCAGAACGCCGATGATCGCTTCCCACCAGGGCATGTCCCAGCGCATGATGGGAGCGACGTCGACACCGTGCATCAGGCTATTGAAGAACCGGATGACGGCGTCTTTCGGGACTGTCAACATCACGAACATGCAGCCCAGGTACAGCAGCGCCGAGACGGCTGCCAGGGCGAAGCCAAATCGCTTGATACTAAGGTTGGGCATGGTGATCTCCCTGAAATGATCGTTCGGTGGGATGATGCGATTGGCCATCGGCGTGGCCGCGCATCATCAGCAGATGGCAGGCAAACATCAAAACGATAAAAACGAACAAGCTGGCCCCTCCGCTGACGCCGAACAGAGGCAAGACGAATATCACCAGAAGCGGCAGCAGGCAGCCGAGAACCATTTTGACGGCGTGACTCATTGGGCCTCTCACCTGACAAATGCGATTCGTTGCGCGTTACGTGGAGTAGATCAGGCGACTCATTCCTCCCCGTGCGCACCATGATGGCCCGGACCATGTCCGCCGCCCATGTGGCGGTGTTCACCCATTTCCGACCACATGTGGTCACGCGCACGGCCTCCCTGCCAACAGCGTTGCCAGTCGAATTCCATGTGATCGCCGGCACCTCCCCCGTGCATCCAGCCGTGTCGAACGCCACCACCCCGCACCCAGTCTGCCTGGCCATAGAAACGGCTACAGGTGCCCGCCGGGTCGGTATCCATCGGGTGCGGCATCAATTCGACGCTGTTTTCGCCACTGCCTACGGTGATCGGCTCGTCTTCGATCGGCCGGGTGGCTTGCAAATCTTGGTCCCAAGTGTGAACCATCACCTCCCCGGTGTCGGCGTTTGTCAGCAGCTCGGCGTATGCCGTACCGCCTTTGATCGGCACGAGGTCACCGCCGTTGGGCCCAGCCGAAGCCGTTTGAGAACATCCGCTGACGACCGGCAGGTACGCAAGGACCGTCCCAATCGTGACGGCAGCAAATAATGGCTTCATCGTCGTTACCTCCTGTGCTGGTTTGTAGACGTGTCTTTATCTGGTTCCCCAGGCGACAAAAGAAGCCGCCACTAGATCGCGGGATCGCACAACAAATCTGAGTGCCGAGCGGCTACGCCTCGCGGTTTCCCACGTGCAATTTGCTTTGTCTCCGTCAAACGCACCTAACACTAGCGATCCTACGAGGTCGGCCCCTCGCGGCCCTCGGAACTCGGGTAGCACGGACAGCGATATCCGGCGAAAAGGTATCGCTGCAGCAGTGAATCGACCAGACGATCGGGCTCCGCTTCGTAGAGAACTTCGGCGCCCGTGCTCTTCGCGCCGCTGAGGCTGTCAACGATTCCCGGCAGTGCGGCCGTGATGCCGCCGGTTTCAGCCAATACACCGATCAGCTTGCCTTCCTCATAGGCGATGGCGAATTCACCCAACGTGCCCGAGCGACCCCCAACCACGACGACAATGTCGCAGCTTCGAATGTTGACCAATTCCCGCCCCATCAGGCCCAGGCCGGTAAATATCAACACGTTGTACTCTTCGTACGGCGACCGATAGACCTCAACGTGCTCCTTCAGACTGATGGCAGGCGAGATGCCGATGATGTGGCCGCCGGCGTCCCTGGCCCCAAGCACCGCCTCATGGGGAAGTCCTGGACACGCGCCTGTCAATAGGCAGCAACCGCGCATCGCGATCGTCCGGCCGAGTTGCCGACAGCGTGCCAGCAGGCCAGCGTCCGCCGGCCCGCCGGCCGACCCCATGACGCCGACGCGGACCTGCACGCCGGTGAAGGGATCGCGCGTGACGTGATGTGACTTCGAGCTCATGAGTCACCAATAGTCCTGCGACATCGGTTCATGGGTCACTCTGCCAACATTTCTCGAATTAGGCGCAACTCATCGCGAACCAGCCTTGGCAGCAGAAACTCCTGCCGGACCTTCTCCTTGCCGGCCCGACCAAGACTGTCAGCAACCTGGGGATTGTCCAGCAGAAACAACAAACGGCTGGCACAGTCTTCGATGCTGTGTACAAGGTAGTCCTCATACTGTTTGGGGAATTGCATCGGAATGCCCCCAGCCGCGCCGGCGACCATCGGCTTCTCCTTCCAAAGCGCCTCGGAAACGACAAGACCAAAGCCCTCTTTGAGCGACTTCTGGATGACTACGTCCACTCCGCGCTGGAAGGCGTTGACTTCCATATTTCCGACGCCGGTCAGGTTGGTGAACACGTAGATATCCGGATCGTCGGCTTTTTCCTGATCGATCTGTTCCAGGATGGCCCAGCCCTCGGGGTCGTCTGAGGCCATGGCGCCCACAAGCGCCAGCTGAACATCGGGCCGTTTCTCTTTCACAAGACGATAGGCCCGGATTACGCCGACGGGATCCTTCCACGGATCAAATCGCGAGACCTGCAAAAGAATTGGGCGGCGCAGGTCAAGTCCGGCATCCGCGATTACGCGGCGGCACAGATCGTTCGGCAATTCCATGTTCTTCGTAGCCAGCGGGTCGATCGCAGGCGGAATGAATACGACCCGTCGCATGTCCAAGTCCGGAGGCTCGAACGCATGGGTAGTGAATACAGCCGCGTCATGGGCTTCGACATAGGGGCATAAAAACTGCCATACCTCCGCGTTCGGCGTGGAGCTGTCGATATGACAACGCCAAATCCATTTGCTCTTGTCGTTCTTCTTGAAGTGCCGCAACGCCGCCGGTTGTGGGTCGTGGACAATGTATACGTCATACGGACCATCCAACATTTCGGCGCTAATACGATTGTGTTCTAAGTACTCCTGTTTAGTCGAAGAAGTGAGGCGACATTCCGCGCCTTGCAGGGCATTGTGGAACGCCTTGGTAATCGTGAAAAACTCCTGGTCTCCGTGGATGACTCGCCACTCCGCGTGGATTCCCAGCGCCTGATAGAGCGGAATCTGGCGGCCCAACAGTTCCGCGACGCCACCGCCACTCGCGGTAGCGTTCAGTTGGCAGAGGCGAAGATCCTTGAGGTCGTGGCTTAGTTCGTGGATCTCGTCAATCAGGTCGTCGCCGACTAAGGGACGGTAGTTCTCGACATTTGTCGAGGGCGCGCAGCAATGGCGGCCGACAGCGATTCTGGGGAGCATAATCGTTTGCTCCAGTTTGGGGTTTTCGTTGCAAACGTCACTCGGTGCCAAGATTCCACAAAGTGTCAATCAATTGGTTTTGCTCTGCGCCGCTCGCTCGATCTCCTTCTGCAAGAAGAAATTCAATAGCGTACGCAAGCCTATGATCGCCGCCAGTTGACCAATCTCGTCCCAGGTCGGCGCGATGGCCGTCAGCAGGATGTCCGCCGCGACCTGAAATTCCAGGGCAACAACGAGCCAGCGACCGAGTTTCAGCCGCACTTGCTCCGTGTCCGGCTCGCGCGTGTCGCGGCGGAAGAAGATCAGAATCGACTGTACCGTTGCTTGGATGGCCGCCAGGCCGATAATCACGGCGGCACATATCTGAATCGAGCCGGCAAGGAGGTGCATCCACGGTAATGTGTAATCTTCCAGCATTCCGGATGTTCCTCAGGTAATCTTGTGGCCGCCCCAAGCCGTTAGCGACGCAAGTCATTGAGCCTCTGTTCGTACTCATCGCGGTCGATCTCGCCACGGGCGTAGCGTTTTTTTAAGATCTCCTCGGGCGAGTCGCTCAGGCTCCTCGGACGCTGTGACGAACCTCCGCTGCGAGCAACGAAGAGCACCAGCACGATCACCACGGCGACGATCACCAAAGTCCACAAGACCATCGCGCCGCCGCTCATGCCCCATCCCCCGTCGTACCAGTGCATTGCTATTTCTCCTCATGATTTGAAAGCCGTTTCTGGTGTTCGAGCGTCGAAACGATAAGAAATGCCGATATGGCTATTTGTGTTCAAGCTTCGGCTTCACAACCTCATCGACTAGCAGCACAGTTGGATACAGAACTTCCTCCTCTTCTTGAATGTGCCAGATCAATCTCTCTGCAAAGTGCTGGTATTCGATCTTCCCTTCTTGTCGGGCGGCTTCCGCGATCTTTTTGAGTCCTGCGACAAGGGCTCGGTGTTCTCTGCGTATTTGCGGTAGAGATGTGCGCAAGTTGTCTGCGATCTTGCCTGCGTCCGCCATCTGCGGAGTGACTTTGCCATCAGCTAACTGCGGCAAAAACCCCAGCGCTGGAAACACATCCTTCGCCTTCGCGAAATGCGCGTTTGCCAACTGCTCGATTTCGCGGGCGGCCTCGCCGACCTTCCCACGGTCCTTGGTTGCCCTCACGAATTGTGCCTTGAACGCCTCGTGCCGCAATCGCAGCGATTCCGGCATTTTGAGTTTTCCGACACCGCTTGAACCAATGCCTTGATCGGCGGACTCTTGTGTGTCACCTCGATTGGCGGCCATCACCAGGATGCCCGAGATGAGCAGAAGAATTGCTACCGACGGGAAGGGGTTGAATCGCTTCATGTGTGTTGCTCCGCGTTCAACGATTGCGGATTCTAATGGTGCTTGTACCATCCCACACCCTTGATGTCGTTCCACGACGTTGTCTGGTGGCACTTGTAGCACTGGTTCACCTTGGCGCTTGGTTGGCGGGCCACCTTCATCGAGATCATTTGAAAATGCATCATGTAATGGCTTGGCGGGGCCTGATGGCACTGGGCGCAGTCCACGGAGGTGACAGACGGGTGTCGGTACTCTGCAATCGTCCAACGGTCTGTGCCGTGGCATTGGGAGCAATCGCGACCGAAGAGCTGGAAATGCTTGTCGTCGTTCGCGTGGCAATTCCAGCAGTTTAACAAGGCTTCCTCTGGACGGAGGTGCGGGTTGCCCACCATGGAATGATCGCGGGCGTAGTCGATCCACGCTGACAATCCCCGACCGATTTGAGCACTCTGATCGTCAGCCGCAACGGCGGCCGAGCCGCTTCCCGACAACTCAAGCTGTCGAATTCCAATCCTGCTCAACACCGAGTGGTCCATTTGCGTCAGTGGTTGGTCCTCTCCAAGATGTTCGCGATGACACTCTTGGCAATTGCCGATATTTGCATGGAACGCGGTGGGCTGGCGCTGGAGCAACGACTCGTTATTGGCGTGGCAGACGATGCAGTTGGCGGCCTCAACACCTTTGACGGGCGTATGGCACGCGGTGCAGTTGTGTTCCAAAAACGCATGCGCACTCGACAGTTGTCCCGGAATGGCCATGCGCTGCCAGGCTGTCTTGTCGAGCAGACTGGCACGCTCGCCACCGGGATGACTTCCGAGGAGATAGGGCGCCACAAACAGTGCCACCAGTAGCGCGGCCGCCACGAGAATGAAGGGCCACAACTTCATGAAAACCACCTCAGCCCGAAATAGACGCCCGACCAGATGTGCAGCGCCAGCAAGGCGTAAAGTACAAAGCTGATGACGATGTGGAACTTCAGCCACCAGGCAAACCACGACTTGAAGCTCTCGTGGGTCTTGATGGCGTACTCCACGTCGGCTATGGATTCGGAAAGCCGTATCGCGCGCACCGGCAGCGCCGCTTGCCCAGATCCAGGAGCAGCCACCATGAAGGCTGCCAGAAGTCGGGGCCAGAAACCCGATAGCGGACGTAGCGCGGCAACCAGCTCGGGAGTTGCGGCAAGGTCCGTGGCCGTCTGCCGATAGGAGAGCTCTAGCCGCGTCAGCAGCTCCTTCTTGTCGCGGATCGTCAGCGAAAATTGCTTCATCAGGTAGCGCCCCGTGAAGCCACTCAGGACGACCAGCAGCATCATCGCTGTCAGACCGATCCCGAGGGGGCTGTCGAACTTGTGACCCGTGTGCAGCAGCACCAGGATCGGACCCAGGATGCCGGCGTAGATATGCCAGGCCAGCAACGTCTGCATCGAAACCCGTTTCGTCACGGCTCGCTTCAGCGGCGGTATGCGCTTGATAATCAAATAGACTAATGGAACGAGCATCAGCACTGAGCCGGACACCGCCAGGACGCCGCCCCATGAGCTTCCCGCGAACCAAGGAGAACGGTGGACGAAAAAGCCCAGCCAGAGAATGAGAAACAGGGCGACCAATCCACTGACGACAACTCCTTCGCGCTCTTTCATGTCAGGCCTCCACCTCAACGTTGTCCGTTGATTTCGCCTGGCAAGCTAAAACAATGTTCGCGGCTTTGTCCTCCGGCGTCAGGGCATCCTCGACGGCCATGGTTACCTGGCCGGACAGGAGCTTCACTTTGCACAGCCCGCAGGTTCCGACGCGACACGAGTTGTCGATGTCGACGCCGATCTCGTCGGCCACTTCCAGGACCGACTGATCGGGCGGCAAGGGAGCCGCCTTGTCCGACAGGGCAAAGGTGACGGTCGGCAGCGCGACTTTTGGACGTCGCCGCTCCGCCTCGCCGGGCGCAGCTGGCGCAGGTTCTGGTTTACCCAGCGCCGGGCCAAAGGCCTCGGTCTTCACGCGCTCGCGCGGAACGCCGAGCTTGCCCAGCATCTGTTTGACCCCTTCCATCATCGGCATGGGGCCGCAGATGTGCACGTATCGTGATTCAAGATCGGGAACGGATTGGCTGATCAGCTCACTGCTGATCCGGCCCGTCGGCCCTTTCCAATCGGTCCCCTCGGGCTGCGACAACGTGATGACGACCCGCAAGTTGCTGTGGCGGCGCTGGAGATACTCCAGCTCTTCGCGGAAGATCATGTCGTGCTGCGTGCGACAGCCGTAGAGCAGGTAAATGTCGCCCGGCCAACTGCGATCGGTCAGGAAGCGGAGAACGCTCATCAGCGGCGTGATCCCTACGCCGCCGCCGATCAATAGGATGCACTTGCACTCTCGTCCTGTGAACACAAACGCGCCCGAAGGGCCGGAGCATTCGATCAAATCGCCCTCGCGAACGCCGCTGTGGAGGAAGCCAGAAACTTCGCCTCCTTCCTTGTGCTTGACGGTGATCTCCAAGTAGTCATGCTGGGTTGGCGACGAGGCGATGGTATATCCACGTTTCACGGGCTTGCCGTCCGTCGTGACGGTGAGCGTCAAGAATTGTCCGGGCAGAAAGCTAAAGGGCAGCACGCCGCCCAGGGGATTCATTAGCCGAAACGTCTTTACATCAGGGGTCTCCTGGAAAATGCGGGCCACACGGAGTTTGCCTGACCATTTCCTGGCGGCTGGCTGGGCAGAACCTGTGGGACTCTGGTCAGCCGCGCTCGGCGCAGCGCGCACCGGCGCGATGCCTCGCGCTGCGAGGGATGGTGCCGCGCCACCCGTCAAGTCCTGCAGCAGGTGCGAGGCCCGCTGCATTTTGAAGTAGTACATTCCAATCATCGCTACGGCGAACAGCACTAGCCCGGCCATGACAGCCGTGTGAAAGGCGGTCATGCCCCAGAAGCGGAAGCCCCCGGGCTGCGAGCCGGCGGCCGGCAGCAAGTTCATTTCGTGTTTGAACCATCGCAGAGCTACGTTCCGCGGTGCTTTGCCTTCGGCCAGGGCGCGATGGGCGGCCAGGCCGCTCTCGAATTGCGACAGCCCCTCGCGCATCTTTGCCGTCGCCGCCTGCATAGCGGCAAAGTCATCGCTCGGGGCAGCCTTGGACAACTGGTCGATGCCCTCAGATAACAGTGCACCGCCGTCAATCATCCGCTGGTGAGCTTCGCGCTCAATCGCGTTTCGCTCTTCGGGCGGCAAATCAGGCAGGTCCATCAGCCGCGGGTACAGCTCCTTGGGCTTGGGCGCGCCCATCTTTTCCATCATGCCCTCCATCATTCCGGCCATGCCGCCTTCCTTGCCGGCCGCGCCCGGAGGTCCCGCCTGGCCAGGATGATGCTTGGCGTGTTCTTCGGCCGACATTTGGCCATAGACCGGACGCGCGATTGCCAAGCTAGCGCAGGCAACGATCGCGGCAAGGCGAACCAGCCGTCTGGCGCGCGAACGCTCGCACACGCGTTTGTCCATCGCTACAACACCTCGATCACGCGATTCATCGAACGCAGAATCCTGCACCATTTGGGGCACTGCTTCCGTTGGTGACGCTTGGGCGAGACCCTAGTGGCAGTATCGGTTTTCGTTTTGTCAGCTTAGTGATGATGCTCGGCGCCGCTGCCAGGCTTCGTCGCGCAGACAAACATGGCCTTGTCACCGCATTTCGAGCAAACGTGGTTCACTTCCTCGTTCTTCCCTTTGCCTTTGCCGGTGCCGATGACCGTGACGATACCGCCGCAAACGCATTTGTGCTTTTGGCCGATCGTCATCAGCTTGACGTGCGAGCTGTCCTTGGTTACCTGCTGGACCATCACGTGCTTGCACATACTGCAGGCCATCGCAATCGAGTCGCCCGGCTTCAGGGCTTCGGCGTCTGCTTGAGTTTTAATGTGATTCAGGTGCGCCACATGATGGCGATGTTGTGCGTCGTGTTCTTCGTCCGCTGCTCGTGCGGCAATGGACCACGATGCCACCAACGCCAAGGCGATCGCGAGTCCCGGAGTGAAGCGGGCCCGGCTGACGTGACTAATTATCGTAGTCATGAGTGTGACTCCTCCATTCTGAGTTAAGGGGTGAACATTGCTCCGGATTGGCAAATCGCGGCTACATTACTCTTTGAATGCGATTGTGCCGGGGAGAATTATGCGACGTCGACAACACGGTTCATCGTACCGAAAGGGTTCGGCACACATTTGGGGCACTCACGGTTCGTCCCATCACAACCAGGCTCACAGCACCATTGGCCGTCGATCACAAACTTGAACTCGTATCGCCCCTTCGGCAGGGACAGGGCCAAACTCCAATTCCCCTCGGCATCCTTTTGCATGGCTGCCGCTTCTGTGTTCCAGTCATTGAACGTGCCGGCGAGGAAAACCGTCCCCGCAGTTGGCACATGGCACTGAAAAACGGTTTGCTGCGCCCGTTTTCTTTTTGCGTTCATGATTGGACTCCTTGCTTGGCTCGCGCACGGTATCTGCTGCTCACAGACGAAGCGTCACCGTGCGTCTGCGTCGTTTGACTCGTGGTCGTGGCCGGCATGCGCGCCGGAATGGCCGGCCGTGGGTTCGGACATTCCCAACAATGCCTGACGCTGCTCGTCGGTGAGCAAGCCTGCCGCCTTTCCGATAGACCGAATGAACGCCAACCGCTGCGCGCCCCGGAGCTTTTCGATTTCCTCTACCTTTGCCTCGATCGCATCGGCGTCAGGCTCGTCGCTGCCGGTCAACTCCCAGAGCTCCTGTTCTCCCTGGTCGATCTTGCGTTGCGAGGCGGACTTCTGCAGAAGCGCTTTTTGCTTCAGGCGATTGAGTGCCGCGTGCTGCTCAGTGGAAAGCGTGATGTGCTCGGGATGGTCGAGAAAGAAGTCGGTGGCGCCGATGTGGTAAATGTGCGAAGCGCCTGGGAATCCTGGCAGTTGCGCCGCTTGACGCATCCGTGACATCGCCCCGCCCGCCTGTCGACCATGGCCCATGCCGCCCATACCCATCATTGCGGACATTTCCATTTGATCATCCATCATGCCCTTGCCGGCCATGCCCTCGGCGCCCGCCTGCGAGTCCTTCATCCCGGACATGCCACCGCAGCCGCCGGCCATACCCTGCATCTTTTCCATGCCAGAACCACCGCCCATGCCGCTCATCATTCCCATGCCTTGGCCGCCGCCCATATGCTCGCCGCGCATCATTCCCATGCGACTATCACCCATCATCCCCATGCCCTTGCCCATCATCCCCATGCGCTTGCCTGGGGCTGCCGGTTGGGTCCCGGATGCGACCAAATGGCTCGCCGGCAGCGGACCGCTCGGGCGCGTCTGATGGCACTGGAGGCATTCCCGATATCGGGGGGCAATGCGAACGCCCGCTGAACCGTCCGCCGATGCGTCCTGCGTGCGTTCCTTAGTAGCCGCGGCGGTCGCGCCTTTATGGTCTTGCTTCAGCACAGCTTGGAGATGCACGATTCTGTCCTGGAGCTTTTGGAGCTCGTCGATCAGCTCTTGGTTTGTCGAAAGTTCATCTTGCGCAATCGCATTCGCCGCCCACCCAAAGACGGACACTACCGACAATGCCGCCGCCACGAGGAGCGCAGAGCCACGCACGTTTCTAGGTTTCTGAGGGTGTCGCATCTTGTCTCTCCTTTCGCAACCAGAATTGCCTGCCTTGGACAGCTGCGCTCTCGCTCCCATTGGGCAGCTTGACATTGTCGAGTGCGGCCATTAAACGAGGTAGTTGTTCCACGCCACGCGCCCCGACGACCGTGATCTGCCGCCCATTACTCTTCCAAGTGGCGGTGAAGTGGCCATCCACCTGAATCAGTCTTGTTGGCCTGCCGTTGCAGATGGCAGTAATCGTCGGTCGACCTCCAATCCACAGGGACTCGTCGTTCTCGTGCTCGAAAACCGCAACGACTTGGCCATCGCCGTCCTTGTAGACCGTCTCCACACAGGTGCAGCAGGGCATCTCTAAAACATAGGTCCCGCTGCGGGAGAAGCCGCCCGGAAGATTGCCCGGCGCAACCGGCCGATAGCGCGCCAAGCGCGCTGCCTGAGCCAGGTTCACGGCCCGGCCGTTGTAACTGGCCAGCAGCAGGTTCTGGGCCCGATCGGGATTGTGGTCGAACTCCTCCAGGAAGCGGGCGAGACCCGCAGCGGCAACGTGCTGCTGGTAGCCGCTGGACTGCGCGAAATACGCAACCAGCCCGATCGATGCGGCCACGATTAGCGACGCTGCGATGGCAATCGTTACCAGGCGCCTGCGGATGTGCCGTCGATCGGCACTGGTGCGACCAGATTGAAGTCGCGCTTCAAGGACGGGCCAGATGTTCGGAGGCACCAATGGATCGCGCAGGTGCCCCACCATCCGTGACAATGCGTTGAAGTCTGCCAGCGCCGCGCTGCAGCTTAAGCACGCTTCGACGTGCTTTCGCACTTCGGCTTCAGACTCCGGTCCTAGCTCGTGGTCGTGAAAGGCCGACAGCAGTTCCCGAGCGGTCGAGCAGTCCATCGTTGGGCTCCCAGCCGAGATCAAGGAGTTTCTCCCTTAGTTGATCGCGGGCCCGATTCAATCGAGAACCGACTGTCCCAAGAGGCACCTGTAAGGCCTCGGCGATGTCGGCGTACGACAGTGCGTCGACCTCGCGCAACAAGAAGATCGCCCGCAACGCCGGGTCGATCGCTGCCAGAGCCTGCTCCAACAGATCGCGGTATTGGACTCGCTGCACGTGAGCCGGCGAACCGTCGAGCGGCTCGATCACAAGGGAGTCGCACTTGCGTCGGCATCGCCGTCGTCGGAATTGCAGACACTCGTTGAGGGTCACACGGTAGAGCCAAGTCGCGAACTGGGCGCGACCGGAAAACTGCGAAATGTTGCGGAAGGTTTGGAGGAACACGTTTTGCATGGCGTCCGGCGCGTCTTGCTGCCCGACCAGCCGCACCGCGAGCCGAAAAACCCGAACGTGGAACAGCTCGTAAAGCCGTCGCTGGAAATACCGCTCCCCGCGCTGACAGCCAGCGACAATTTCGGCCACTGAATCGTCCGCATTCCGCCATACGTTCGCTCCTCGATCCACCCTGTTAGATGCATCGTGGGCGGCGATCCTTCGAGGTTGGTGGCGGGAGCGCATGGTCATACAAGCCCTTTCGCATGAACGCACGGCCCGGAGGGATCGTTCTACCCGGCCAATTCACGCAATTCTCATGCCCTTGGGTACGAGCCGCTTGCGCGTGGTGTTCGAAGGGCAAAGGGAAACGAAATCTGGGCCAACCGGAAGCCTCCCCGTGCGATTCCGCACGCTCAAAAAGAACGAGGGTCCGTTTTCAGTGTTTTCCCATGACAACCTCCCTTCCGTAATCGCGGCGTTTGCACCATCCATAATGTCCCAGGTTTCCCAGGCATGGCGACGTTTAACGAACGATTGAGGGACCGAGTTTGTCATCTCCGGCCAGCGGCGGGGCCAGCATGATTCTCCGTCCCGTGACGTCTTGGAATTTGTCCCGTACCGACCGAATCGCCTGGACAACTTCACCCTGGGGAACTTCCCGGATCTGAATCAGTTGCTCGGCGGACGATTGGGTCGCACTCAATGCCTTGCGGGTATCTTCGTCGAGTCCGCCACCGGCCCAAAACGCGCCGCGCTCGAGGTGATTTGCAGCGGCCTTTAGATCGTGTCCGACGCGATTCATTTGTTGTTTGTCGCCGAAGGCTGATGGTTGGCAACATCGGTGAGCACTCTTGATGCAATGATGGCCGGCCAAGGCGTAATGGGCACGGGCAAAAGCTTCTTGAAGCATGTCAACTGTACGCACTTGATTGTTCTCTACTGCGAGCGCCAGACGCTGAAGCTCGAAGACTGACGCGTCGAGCGGGGGCTTGCCATCTGCCGTCGCCCGGGCGGACTCCAATCGCAGGAACGCCGTCGCGATGCGCAGGTAATGCGCCGACCGGCTGCTCTCTCCACGTGCAAATGCTTCTTTCGCAGCTTCGAAATTTCGGCACGGCTCATCTACGAATTCCATGAGGATGTCTTCATCAACTCCGATTTGAACCGGTGGCAGTCGACGAATTTTGTTTTGGGCTGCCGCACCGTCCGGTTGTATGACAAAGCAGCTCACGGCAAGGGCCGTGCACAGCAGTTTTAGTTGTCGCATGATCGTCTCCTTAAGTTGCGATTTACAATCTGAATGCGTTGCTGTGTCGCGTCTGTGCGGCGCGGCAGATCGTTGCGCGAAGTCGGCCCGAGTAATTGCTGACCGAGCCGGCGTTTGTACCCACTTGACCATGTTTGTCTCCGGTACAGCTCTTGTCAGTTCATGCATACTGTCGCTATGCCTGCTAGCAGACCAATCACGAGCAACACTACGATCATTCTCCGAGTTAAAGCGGCCCTAAACATTTGGCACCTCCTGCTGGGGCTTCCTGCAGTTACTACGAGGTGTGTTGAAGTTGACGCAGGGATCGTGGACGGCGCTGGTCGGCTCATGCCAGTCGGTCAACAGTTCGACGATCGTTTCCGAAAGGCCGAGCAGGTCGCCGCCATAGTCGAGAAACTCGTCAACTTGCAGGTACTCGGCCGTCCGCTCGTCATTTCTGCGTGACTGGTGATGATAGAGCCAGACGCGGACGCCGCCGTCGATGAACTGCAACTTTCCGGCCAGTAGCCAACCGCTTTGGTCCGGTAGATCAAGATTCGCGACGACCAAAGCTGGCTCGTACGTGCCGCACAGTTTCAGTGCCTCGGTCGCTGATCTGGCGCGGATGATCTTACTTCCTGTCAGTGCCATGTCGGTTGCGACGCGGGCAAATACCTCGTCGCGGTGTTCGACCAATAGCATCGTCGGCTGCTGCTCATCACTTGGCTGGCAGTCGTCTTCAACGAACGTTTCATGGATGCACTGCGAACGATCGCTATTGTCCCGGACGGACGATTCCGGCCACCGATCGGTCTGGTCCGACGCCGTGAAGTCAGTCCGCCGGCCGGACCACCGAAGCAATCGGTTCGCGCGTTCGAGCAAGCTTATTCCGTGTGTTGCGGCAGTACTCAGGCCGCCATCGCAGGTCTCGGACAATACGAAATGACCCTGGCAGTGCCCACAAGCCAGTTCGCGGCCAACGTATTCCGATTTGACTTCCACTGGGCGGCCACAAATCGGGCAGCCAGCAACTTGATGCGAAAGCTGCATAATCATGGTTCTTCTCCTTCTATGAATACCGCTTGCACGGCATTTGTTCGATGCTGAAAACTTTCAACGAAAGTTCACGAGACGCGGAATCAAATGACGATTCCTGGCGTCGAGAGGCAACGGACAGCCCACGGCCGTCGAGCGCCGCGACTGCACATTGAAGGAGAGAGATCAGAGCCGATAACGGCACAGACGCACGCAGCGCTGCAAGCCGCCGGTCGAGCGATGAGAGAATGTGCTTCGAAGTGAGTCGGGCGCCATCTCGATGGCCGCATCTAGCGCGATCGTCTGAATCGCGGTAGCAGCCAACTCATCATCCGAAGGCGTTCGGAACGTGGCTGGAGCGCCGACATCGAGCGCATCGTGGCCGCCGTAGCATCCGCCCGAGCAGTGGCACGGCTTTGAGCCGGATTCTGGCTGGCCGTGATGACAGCACGAACCCTGCTGGCTGTTTGCAGTGCCGCAGCAAGTGGATTGGCTTCGCGAGCAGCAGCTTTTCTGAGAGCCGGCCGCCGATTGCACAGCACGACCGAAATCACCGCGGCAACAGCAGGTCGCCGACCATGCCTGTTCGACCGGCAGCAGGATGACTGTTAGCAGCACCAGGCTCTTCGAGATGTGTGCAAGCAGCCGTTTCATGATCGTGCTTCGGTTGAGCGGCGATGAGCCGCGAGTTCACCCTTATTTGTATTATCGACCCCGATGCGCCGCGCAATTGCTGAAATCGTCACTTTTCGCGTCACTGCGATCGTCATGCTGGGTAACGGGTAACGCAGGCTGTCAGTTCGTGTCAAGGCTGGCTTTTCAACGGCATGGTTTCGTTTGCAACCGCCGTTGAATCGCTATTGCCCAGATTCCCGAACACAAACGTCCTAATCCCGAAGAATTGGGCCGGGCCGTGCATCTAACCTGTAGGTGTGCGTCATACCAACGTGCAAGCCCTGGCAGCAGCAACCACCGATGTCGCAGCTCAGCCCAGACGGAATCTTCAAGGATGCGCTCAAGCGGTTGGACTCGGCCGCTGAAATTGCCACGATTGACGGCGAGGCGCTGGAGAAACTGAAGTATCCCAAGGCCATCCTACAGGTTTCGATCCCCGTACGGATGGACGATAGTAGCCTGCGCGTGTTTCAAGGCTACCGCGTACGGCACGATGACACGCGCGGGCCGGCGAAAGGCGGTATCCGTTTTCATCCGAACGTGAATCTCGGCGAAGTGCAGGCGCTTGCCTTTTGGATGGCATGCAAATGCGCAGTGGTCGGCATCCCGTTTGGCGGCGCCAAGGGAGGGGTCGTGGTCAACCCCAAGGAGCTGTCACGGATGGAATTGGAGCGGCTCAGTCGCGGCTTCATCGAAGAGATCGCAGACTTCATCGGACCGGAAACGGACATTCCGGCCCCCGACGTCTACACCAACTCGATGATTATGGGTTGGATGATGGATGAATACTCAAAGGTTCGGCGGCGGCGGACGCCAGCGGTGATTACCGGCAAGCCGATTCCTCTTGGCGGTAGCCTTGGTCGCGAGGACGCCACCGGCCGCGGCGCGTACTACTGCATTAAGGAGCTGGAGCGTCTGCACCGCTGGAAGCCACGGGATGTGCGCATCGCGGTGCAGGGATTTGGTAATGCGGGCAAGCACGTGTCTCGGTTGCTGCATACCGGCGGCTATCAGATCGTGGCCATTAGCGATTCGCGCGGTGGAATCTTCCGAGAAGAGGGGCTGGACATTCCGCGCGCGATTGAATTGAAGCAGCAGCGTAAATCGTTGTCGGACGTGTATGAGACGCGGAGCGTCTGTGACTGTCCGGTGTGCGGGCACGTCGAGTGCGAGTGCAGACCAACAGACAACGTCACGGGGGATGTAATCACAAACGAGCAACTGCTGGAGCTGGACGTCGATGTGTTGATTCCGGCAGCGCTCGAAGACCAAATCACAGTTGAAAACGCTCATCGAGTCATTGCGCCCTTCATCATTGAAGTGGCGAACGGGCCGACGACCAGCGGTGCCGACGAGATCCTGGCACGTAAGGGCACCACTGTCGTGCCAGATATCCTAGCCAATTCGGGAGGCGTGACCGTAAGCTATTTCGAGTGGGTCCAAAACCGGGCCGGCTACTACTGGACGGAAGACGAGGTGCACGAGCGTTTGCAGCGCATCATGGCTCGTGAATTCAACGCGATTCACGACCTGATGGCCAGCAAGAACTGCGAGATGCGGGCAGCAGCCTATGCTCATGCGCTCAATCGAATCAGCGAAGCCATCGAATCTCAGGGAACAAAAACCTATTTCTCCCGAGCATAACCGATCAATCGTTGAGAGCCTACTTGGCCAAGCTTGACCGAACGCCTCATCTTGTGAAGAATTTGGCCCGATCATGCATCAAACCCTCGCGAGGTGCCTCGTACTTCCCAGCACAAGGAGATTTCACATGACGCGGTTGTCACTGACATTGCTTGCCGCTGTAGCCGTTCCTCTTCTGTATATCATGGGTTGTAGTTCATCTGCCGATTCGCCCACAACACAGGCGCCGGAATCCACATCGACCGAAAGTCAGCCGGACGGCCAGGGCGATCACGCAGGCCACGAAGGCCATGGGGATCATGCTGAGCACGGGCATCATACCGACAGCGCCCCCGGCGGCCAATCGGCAATGGAAAAGATGAAAGTGGAACTTGCCAAGCTTTCGCCCGAAGATCGCGCGACGGCCGAACAGCAACATTTCTGTCCGGTCAGTGGCGAGATGCTGGGCACGATGGGCGCGCCCTTGAAGATCGATGTGAACGGTCAAGACGTGTGGATCTGCTGCAGCGAGTGCAAGGACAAACTGCTTGCCAACCCCGACGAGTACCTGGCCAAGTTGAAGAAGGATTAAATCAGACCCGTGCGGTCACACGCGCCTACGCTTCAGTTTCTCGGTGGCGCCGGTACGGTAACCGGGTCAAAGCACCTCGTGACGGCCGGCGGCCGCCAGGTTCTGCTCGACTGCGGATTGTTCCAAGGGTTGAAGGAATTGCGTCTGCGCAATTGGCACGATCCACCCTTCGAGCCGTCGCAGATCGACGCAGTCGTGCTGAGCCATGCGCACATCGACCACAGCGGTTATCTGCCGCTGCTGGCGCGTCGTGGATTTCGTGGGCCAGTATACTGCACGCCCGCGACGCGATCGCTCCTGAAGATTCTCTTGCCAGACGCGGCTCATCTTCAGGAGGAAGAGGCGGACTACGCCAACCGCAAAGGTTTTTCCAAGCATCACCCAGCTGAGCCACTCTACACGGGCCGCGACGCGCAAGAGGTTTTGAAACTGCTCAAGCCGCAGATGTACGGCGAGGCATTTCAAGTTACGGCCCGCGTGACAGCGATCTTCCGCCGCGCTGGCCACATCCTCGGCTCAGCCACGATCGGGCTGCGCATTGGGGACGATGCGCTAGCGCTCGTGTTTTCCGGCGACTTGGGCCGCTGGGGCCGACCGATGCTCCGCGACCCTGAGCTGGTGACGGCCGCCGACGTCCTGCTTGTCGAATCGACCTATGGCAATCGCACGCATCCCGAGGGCGACGTCGGCAAGCAACTGGCCCGCATCGTGAATGGCGCCGTAGCTCGCGATGGGGCACTCTTAATTCCTGCATTTGCCGTAGGGCGAACGCAGGAAATGATTTGGCGCCTGCGGGAGCTGGAAGATGCCGGGCAGATTCCCCACGTGCCCACTTATATCGACAGTCCGATGGCCACCGATGTGACCGAGATTTACTGCGATCATCCCGAAGACCACGATATCGACATGAAGCTGCTGATGGACAAGGATCGATGCCCACTCTGTTGTCAGCCCTACCAGTTCACCCGCACCCCCGAAGCATCGAAGGCGCTGAATCACAAGACGGGGCCGATTATCATCATTGCCGCCAGCGGCATGGCCACAGGCGGTCGTATTGTCCATCACCTTAAGCAGCGGCTTCCCGACAAGCGGACAACCGTCTTAACGGTAGGCTTTCAGGCTGCCGGCACGCGCGGCAGGTCGTTGCAAGATGGCGCACGGTTTCTCCGCATGCACGGCCAGGACATTCCTGTTCGCGCCCACGTGGAAACGCTGGATGGCCTCTCGGCACATGCCGATCAAACTGAAATCGCGCGCTGGCTCGATGGTTTCCGACGGCCGCCCCACCACACGTACATTGTGCATGGTGAGAAGGCTGGGTCGGAAGCGCTGGCGCGGGCCATCCGCAAGCGCGGCTGGGCAGTAAGTGTCGCCAAGGACCGACAGACCGTGACACTGGAGAAATAGGTCGCATAGCCCTCATTGTTCGCAAGCGGCAGCAACGTCACGCTTCGCCGCTGGCGATATAGGTGAACCCGAGAAAAAAATCCTCGACGGTGACGTTTTTCAGGTACTTCTCCATCGATTCCCAGGGATGGCGCTCCGCCAAATCGAGCGTGACGCCAAAGGGACGAAAAAGCGGAAGCAGCAAGGGATAAAGATGCCGAAACCAGTTATCCGGCATCTTTAAGTCAGCGACCACCCAATGCCGGCCGGGTCGCAGCGACTGAGCGCCATGCTTGATCACATCGTCAAACTCGGGCACAAGCGTCAGCGCGAATGTTGAGATGATGGCATCGACCTCTCGGGAAAACTCGTACCGCCCAGCATCGCATTCCACGAGCTCGACGTTTCTCCACGCTTCTCGCTCGATACGAGCTCTTGCCCCGTGCAGCATGGCATCGGTCAGGTCGACGCCGATGATCTTTCCGCGCGGCCCAATCGCCTCCTCCAAGAGCCGAAAGTTCAAGCCGGTGCCGCAGCCGATTTCCACGACGGTGTCGCCCGGTTGTAGAGCAAGCGTCGCGACGGCCTTCTTACGGTACTTCCACTCGCGGAAGCCAAGCAGGTAGTACAGGTTTGCCGTGAAGTCGTATCGCTTGGCTCGGCGACGATACAGCTCGGCAAGCTTGGTTTGGGTCAACATCGGTTTGCGTTCCAAGGTGGGTCGGCGGCTGGTTCCGCCGAACCGCAATCATGGTGCCACTTCGGTCCTGGTGTTTAGTTAGAGACTCCAACACAACGGATTCTTCGCCGTGAAGGTGCCCCCGAACTCGTCCCTTCGGCTAGATGGCGACTGGTCGGATGCGCAATGGCCGTTTCTTCCATCTTAGAGTGAGCGGAATCGATCACATCCGTGCGAATCCGCGCGTCGCAGCTTGTTGCTTGGACCGTCCCAGTCTCCTTTTATTACGAAGGAATGGACCGCGTCGGGCATCTAATTTTTGGAGAGGCAGACCCGGCGAGCAGTCCAAACGACCTCGCAATCGCTGGCCAGCGAGACCACGGGCTTGAAGAATCGACCGTTGTCACGGCGGCCACATGGTGCATCGCTTGCAGGCAAGGAGCGATACGATGCAGGCAAACGAAAGCCTCTCCCAAACGGCCCGCGACGTTGGTCGACGAATTCGAGATCTGTTTGACGCAGCAAATATGCCCTCCTTGCGCGGCGTGCGTATCGAGGTGAAGACAGACTATACGGTTTTGGCCGGCAAGGTCGGCAGCTTCTATCAAAAGCAGATGGCGACGGAACTCGCGCGCCGGGTCCCTGGTGTCCAGCGAGTCGTGAATCTTCTTGAAGTTCCGTGCTACCAGTGCGACGACTCGTGAGATCGTCAAAGGGGAGAAATATGATGCGCATTTGTGTCATAACTGCCGTAGCCATTGCGGCAACGTCATTGCTGGCAAGTTCGCAGGATGCGGCCGATCGGGATCACGATACGAAGCGCCATGCCGGTGTTGGTCAAGGAGCTGCTGCAAGCATTGACGTTCAAATCGCCGAGGCGAAGCTTAAACTTGCCGAGACGGAGCTGCGGCGAGTGACAGAAGTCAACCGTCGTGTTGCTCGCACCATCCCAGATTCCACGGTCGGTTGGCTGGAACGGAACGTTGAACTTGCCAAGCAGCAGCTCGACCTCGCTCGGCAGGGTGACCAGCACTGGCACGCACTGCATATTCGCCAGATGGAAGCCGCTTTGAGAGATGCGGAGTCGCGAGTTCAACGGGCGGAAGGAATGAATCGGCGTGTGCCGCGTAGTGTCGACGAGTTCGATCTGGAGCGGCTCCGCCTCAAGGCGGAAATCGCTCGTCTGAACCTTGCCAAGGCGCGCGATCCGGCGAACGTCAAATCGCCGGAGGCGCATCTGCAATGGCAGGTCGACCAAGTCCGCGACGAGATCGGCCGCTTGAAGGACCAGGTAGAGCGGCTGTCGATCACTTCCGAGGCACGACTATGAAGGCCCCGCCGCCGCGAGCGTGACCTAAAGTATGGCAAGGACACCCCCACAACCTTTTCGGAGGATTTGCGATGAGAACGCTTATCATGGCTGTCGCGGCGGCAGGCTTTGTGCTGACCGCCAACAGCCTTTGGGCGCAGCGGGATGCCGGCAGCAAGATTCGCGGCGACGCCTATCGCTCCGCGTATAGCACCTGGTCGGGCGGCGCATACCAGCGCAACGCCTACCAGCACGCGCGCGTTCTGCAACAGGCTACAAGCTCCGGCAAGCCGGTTCCGAAGGCAGTGGCGACCGAGCAAACGGATGCGATTCGCCACAATCTAGAAGCTGCCAAAAAGCACTTTGCCATGCTGCGTGACCAAGTGAAGGACGATCCGACCGCGATCAAGCTGCTCGATTCCATCGACCGGCACCACAAGAAGGCCATCGAGATGTGTGGTGACATCGAGGCCGCGTGTGCCACCGGCGAAGGCGATGCAGTCACCGTCAACAACTGCTGTGCGACGGCCGCAGATGAATTGAAGGCGGCCCAAGCGGACTACGAAAAGCTGATGGCGCATTTCAAACTGCCAATGCCGGGCGAAGCGGCCAAGCCGGGAGCCAAGAAGTAGGATCGTTCCGCGGCTGCCCGGCGTGTGGTCGGGCAGCCGCGTTCATTTCAGCAGTTTGCAAAGTTGATGACGGACTGGAACGCGCCATAAGGAGACTGGATCATGGCGAAAGATCCCGTATGCGGCATGGAAATCAAGCCTGAGAAGGCTGCCGCCACGACACAACACCAAGGGCAGACGTATTATTTCTGCTCGACCGGATGCAAGCAGAAGTTCGACCGAGCGCCGGAAAAGTACGTGGCCCCGACACGTCAGCCGTAAGGAACGCCTCGGCGGACGATGTCGGCTTAGCGATTCGAGGCGCGGCCATTGCGGCAGCAATTGACCAATTGCGGTGTCATTTCCCCGCTCGAAGCCAATTGGAATTGCGGGGAGGAGCGCTTGCGATGAATATCAGATTGCCCATTGCCCATCGATCGCTCACCGTGCTGGCCCTCTTCCTCGTAGGGTTGGCCGGTTCGCGCCTCACCGCCGGAGAACAGTACGGCGCAGACGTTACCCCCGATACCCAATGGTCGAACGAGGCTTTTGCGGACTACGGTGCGGACACGGCTCCCGGCGCTTTCCGCAGCGGTCGAATTCAGCCATCCTATGGCCTCGATGTTCCGCCCCACAGCAAGTTCTTCCCCACGCCGCAGGATGCCTACCATGCATGGTCCGGGGCCGTCCACCAGACGCACGCGCGTGATGAGGCACGGCTTCTGAAATGGTTTACCTCGTCCGACAGCTCGCCGTCATCCAACGTAGCCCGCGGACATGCCGAAATGATCCGCAAAGAGATCGAGGCGGCACGGCACGACTACGAGGGGTTGAGCCCGAAGATGCGCGAGGACCCGACGGTCGCAAAACATTTGAAGACAATCCAAAAACACTTGTCCGAGGCCATACAAGTCAGCGACCGTCTTGACCAGGAATGCGCCAAGGGCACTTGCGACGCAAAGTCAGTGGCTGGTTGTTGTACCGAAATCGATCGCGCGCTCAAATCGGCCAATCTCGAACAGCTCAAGCTGCTTCAACATTTTGCACCCAAGCAGAAGCCCGAAGGCGACGGCGTGCCGGCCAAACAGGACAATCCAAAGCACAACGCGCGTGAAAATTAGCGGTCGTAACGCTTCGAGATCGTAACCGAGGACCACACGCCCAAGATGGAGACTGGACAACGAACCAACCGGCCGCGGTCGATCGGCTTTCAGCTGCTGCTAATGGTCAACGCTGTGATGGCCCTGCTCGTTGTGGTTTTTCAGGCATACGACTACCAGCGAGAGCTTGGCAAGCGGATCGCCACAAGAAGCATCTCGCTCGGAGAAGAAGCGAAGGCGCTGCTGCCGGCTGTGGTCCGCCTGCGCCATCACGGAACTGGCGCAGTTCAGGAATACCTCGAGGCGGTCTGCGGCCAAATGCAGGATCGCGACTCGCCGGGACACCACATCGTCGCCCAGATCGGCGATGTCGTCCTTCAACCGCATGCGCACCATCGCGCCTCAGCGGATCGGCTTGCAGCCATGCAGGCGGCGGCACAAGAACCGGACCACCGCACGCCGTTTGGCCCTGATGAACTCGTCGTGGGAGCCTTTGCCAGCGGCGAGGTTAGCGTGTATGTTGCAGAATCCGTTGGCCAGTTGCGCCGTTCCTCAATGGGAGATTTGCTCCGTCGGTTGTTGGGACTCTTGGCGCTGGGAATCGTGGCCACGGGAGTCGTCAACCTCTCACTGGTGCGCATCGTCGTTCGTCCGATGCACCGGCTGGTCAGCACGGTCCATCGTATTGCCGACGGAGAATTGGGGACGCAGGCGAGTCCCGAACAGTTCAGAAGCGCCGAGATGAGCTACCTGGCCAACGCAGTCAACACCATGAGTGCCTCGCTGGCTGAGGTAGATCATCGCCGCGCGTTGCAGATTTCCAAAGCTCGCCGCATTCAGCGCAACCTGTTGCCACACGGAAGCCTCACCCCGGGGATGAAGGTCATTTGTTTCCATGAGCCGGCGGAGGACGTGGCCGGCGACTTTTACGATATTCTGCCGCTTTCCGACGGGGCTTCGCTCGTATGCATCGCCGACGTAAGCGGACATGGTATCCCCGCTGCCATGGCAGCGACGATGCTCAAGGCGCTTCTTGCCGAGGCGACCGAGCGTTGGGCGGCGCCGAGCGACATCATGCGGTTTGTCAACCAGCGATTCGCCTCGCTGACATTGCCCGAGGATTTTGCCACGATGGCGCTGGCAAGATTCCAACCGGAAACCGGGCGATTGGATTACGTCAACGCCGGCCATGAAAGTGCCTGGCTGCTCGACGAGCAGGGCGGACTGCGTGAGCTGCCCTCAGGGGGCCTGTTGATCGGCATCGATCCAGAAGCGAGCTGGGCCGCAGAAACTGTGACCGTTCGGACTCGCGGGCGACTTTTGATGACCACCGACGGCGTAAATGAGTTGCGTAATCGGCAAGCGGAAATGTTCGGACGGCAACGGCTGGTGCGACTGTTTGGCGATTGTCGGCAGCAGACGCCGGATGAAGCGGCCGAATTCATGCGCAGCGTTCTCCACGAATTCCGGGACGGACAACCGCCGTGCGACGATTTGACTTTACTGGTGGCGGAGCTGTGGGCCAAATCCACCAGCCAATCTGCTTCAGTAGTCGGCTCCTCTAACAGGCAAACGTCGAATTGACAGGCTGCGCTTCAATTCCACCGCGGAGCAAATTGCTAGCAGCGCGCATTGCCGGTTGATTTTTTGGGTCCCCTTGTTGCTTACTGAGCCTGCATGCCTTGCTGCCGGTTCACATTGATCCTTGTGCCTGCGGAATTGGCGTTGAGTTTACCGGCAATTATGCCGATAGTCCCATTTGGAAGACGCAAACCGCCGCGTCGTTTTGCTGGTGGCATCGCTATGTTCAGGCGAGTAATCACGTCCTATTTGATCGCAATGACCCTGGCTGGGCCGGGCCTGTGCTGCTGCACGGTCAGCCGCGTCTTTGGTCGTGATTGCGAGCATGCGTGCTGCCGGCCTGCAACGAAGCCAGACAGCGGCTCTTGCTGTCATTCGCATCCGGCAAAACGACCACCAACCACACCGGACGAGTGCCCCTGTCGCAAGTATTATGAGCAACAGCTCGTCGTACCCGACAATGAGGCATCGCCGCCGAGCGACGCGTTGGGCGTCAGGAATCGGCCAGTCAGTCTTGACTCGATGGCCGCCGTCATCGGTTCGCCGCTGAGTGCGAGCGACCGAAATCAGCTCAGCCGACGCGTACTCGTTTCCCCCTATCCGAGTAGCTCGGACCTTCTGCGCGCTTTGTCTGTCATGCGCTGCTAATCCACGCTCTTCGTGGATTCGAGATTGGGTGCGTACAAAGCGTCAATCGTAGCGCCCTACCTACAGCGCACCCGTTGTCCAGACCAGGTTCTCTTGGGTCGCGACAAACAGTCGGACAAGCGTCCCGACGATCGACAGAGTCGTGACAGAAAAGATCGCTCGTCCATTGACTCGCGCTGGTTGCTCGTCGCTGCCGTCCCGGGCGGCAGCGATGGGCTCCCTGAAACTGCGTGAGCCAGATCCTGTAAGGAGATCAAACGATGGCAAGGAAGCTTCACATGCGACGCCGGTTGTTGGCAGTGATGTTTGCATTCGTGGTGTTCAGCACAATCGGCTGCGCGAACCGGCGAGCGAACGTAAACGCTAGCTCCGCGTTGAGCAGTGTCGGTCCAAGTAGGCTGCCGGCCACCGGCGTGATGGCAGATAGCGCTCGTTTGAGCGGTGTGAATTCCACTGGCGTAAGCACACCAGGCACCAGTGCCAGCGATGTCGTTCGGACCAGCGTCGACGATTCTGCAAATTCAACCTACACTCGCGACTCCTACGGTAGCGGTGGTCCAAGCAGCAGTGGCAGCAGCAGCCGATGCGGCCGTTGCGGTGGATAACTTGACATTACTATTTGCTGCGCCTCAAAGGACGAGTCAAAGCTAGGAACGAGGAATACGCCATGCTCTTGAGCCAATCTCTACTTACTGCGACAGGCGCTGCTTTTGTGAAACTGACTTCGGATCATCGACGATTGCGGAAAGTATCGACGGTCTTGATTGTTGAGCATCGAGATGAGTTCTTCGCTGGCCTGGCAAGCGTCCTTGCGTCAGAGGGGCTTTGTGTGAAGCGAGCGGCCACCGCTGATGAGGCAACGCAAATCCTCTGCGAAGGGATACCCGATTTGATCCTGGCCAACTGCGAGCTACCTGACGAGAGCGGCTGGTTGATGGCAAGCAAGTGGTGCCTCACGAGACAGCCTAAACGCGTCTGGCTGTACCAGGCCTGGCCAACGGTCTTCGATCAGGATTGGGTCGAACTGACCAAAGTTGAACGGATTCTGTATCACGAGGGTGATCTGCTCGCTCTAGCCGAGCAAGTGCGGAGCCGTATTTCCGGTTTGTTTTCTGTCCCCTTCTCGAAAGGAGTTGAGAAATGAGGTACGTCACATTTGCACTCACAATTGTCGCCGCGGGTTCCTATTCGATTGCCTCGGGGCAGGAACTGTCCGAACGCGATCAAATCCACATCGCCGTCCAAGAAATCTGCCCCGTCTCGGGCCAGAAGCTCGGCGCGCACGGCACGCCCGTCAAAGTCAAAGTCGGCGAGGAGGTCGTCTTCTTCTGTTGCCAGGCATGCCTGCAGGGCAAGGTGAGCCCGCAGCACTGGGCAACCATTCACGCCAACTTCGCCAAGGCGCAGCGCGTGTGCCCCGTTATGAAGAAGGAGCTCCCCAAGAATCCGAAATGGACGATCATCGACGGCCAGATCGTGTACGTCTGCTGTCCGCCGTGCACCGAAAAGATCGCTGCCAACCCGCAGGCGTACTTAAATCAGATTGACGAGCTCTACACGGCCTCGCTCAGAGCCAGGCAAGCTCGTCGATAACCTTCAAGTCTGCGCTCGATCGAAGGGTCGGCGGGAGGCCTGGGCAACCGAGCATCATCGCTGCGAGGTTGCCCAGGCGTTGCCCATTCGATCAATTCAACGGGCAACACTTCGGGCAAAGCGACGGCTCAATCTGGTCACCCAACTGCAGAAGTCTCGTTCCCAATCGCAAACGGTCATCCTATGCGGCACGACTCACTGCTTCATGGCGACGGCTTTCCGATCTTCAAAAGATTCGCGAAGTTGTGAGCAACGGCAGTCGTCGGAGCGATGTGCCCGACGAAACCCCGCTACAGATGCATTTTTAAAAAAATGATTGACAAGCGTGAGGTTTGGCCTAATGCTATTGACCAGGGTGAAAACAAGCGAGTTGGGATGCTCGTGAGCAAGCTTAGCCGAATGTGCGATTGGCGCCGCTAATGAACCAATTCGTGCTCGTCCAATTTTAGTTCGGCAACTCTTTTCCTTGACTTCGAGGTTTGGAGGAGTAGCTCATGATAGTGAACACGGTCGCCCGAAGAAGGCTCGACCCTCCTGTCGCTGTTGCTCTTTTCTTGGTCATCGCGTTCTGCATGACGATGACCGCTCGTGCGACAAGCATTCCCCACACGAACGTTTTTGAAGCCGGAATGGACGCCGTCTTTTCACAGGCCGCGTTTGGGGGAAACAACATCGACATTCGTTTCAACCCCGTCGTGACGCTGAACAACGCGAGCTTGCTGAGCATCGACAGTCTCGCTGAGCTTACTGCGTTGATCGGCTCTGTGGCCGTGCCCGCAAACACCGCGACCATGTATTTTGTTGACGCGATCAACTTCTGCGACGGGCCGGAAGTCGTCGGCGGCTGTGCCGAGGTTACGGGCGACGACATGCTCATCGACATTGATTTCGCAAGCGCCAATCTCAATTCGCATGAATTGGGTCATAATTTGGGCCTGGGGCACGTCGCGACGAATGGCCGCCTGATGGACCCGAATATCACTGGCACCTTGCTTATCGCGGGTGAAGTGACGACGATTAATGCGAACGGCGCTGGGATCATCCAGACGGAAGTAGGAGGTCAGCGCTTCGTATCGATTACGCCGGTCCATGTCACTCCCGAGCCGGTCGGTGCGGCTCTTATGAGCCTTGGCTTGTTGGGGTTGCTGGCCATCCGCCGGCGATGCCGTCGGTCGCCAGCCTGATCTCCGGCTGGCCCAAGTTTACAAACAACACACGAATGAGCCGCTTCGGGCATAGCGCCGGGCGGCTCATGTCGTTTTGGCACCGCCACATGCACGCAGCGCCCGAAGGGATCTCTCAACCATCTTATTGTGAGACGGGCTATCCAACAACCGTTGTACCGGTTTCTGAGGAGGGCCAACGACTATCCCGATTTGCAGTATTCTGGTACGTAGTCGGTGCATGACCAATTGCGCATTAGAGGTTCATTTCTAATTCGCGCTGCGATATGATCAATGAACTAGCTCTTTGTTCACGTCGCGCTTTATTTCCCAATCTGAATCGAAGCGGCCTGGGCAACCACGGAGGCGCACGACATTGAATCTATTGCATCGCTGGATATGTCGGTCGGCTTGGTGGCGGCGTCACGTCGAAGCTGAACTGCTGCCATGGGCATTGAAGGACGTCGTGCTTGGCGACCGCGTCCTAGAGGTTGGGCCGGGGCCGGGGCTGACGACGAATTACATCGTTCAGAAGACCCGGCGTCTGACAGCTCTCGAGATTGATCCGCAGCTCGCAAACGGCCTTTCCAAGCGATTTGTGGATTGTAACGTCGACATCATCGAGGGCGATGCGACCGTGATGCCGTTCCCGGAAGCCCAATTCTCTGCAGTCGCTTCATTCACCATGCTTCATCACATTCCTTCGACTGAGCTTCAGAATCGAATGCTGAGCGAAGTGCTGCGTGTGCTCCGTCCGGGCGGGACTTTCGTTGGAACGGACAGTGTCTGGGGGCCGGTTTTTGCCTTGGCCCACATCGGCGACACGATGGTACTATCTGATCCGGCTAAGTTTGGCGATCGCTTGGAACGAGTCGGATTCATTGACATCGAGGTGGCGCGGGGATCACGTGCGTTCCGATTTCGATCGTCCAAGCCGAGCAATCCGGTGAAAGCGATCAGCTAGCCGTGCACCGATTTCAACAACAAGACACTAACAAGCGATTGCCGTATTCCGAGCGGATTCTCAAAGATCGGCTGTCCTGTCTTGTCGGTTGTTCAGTGAAGCAACAAGCCACGAGTGAAGCACTCGAATCCCTGACCGTCGGAGCGACTGACGATTGGAAGGCGGATAAGGAATCGGCGCTCGCTGCGATCGGTCATGACCAGCCAATCGAGGCTGTCATCCAGACACGAAACAGGCTGTGCAGTTGGAAGTCAGCGGCAAAGGACGAAAACGCGGTGAGATACTATCTAATCCTTGTTGTGCTATTGCTTTTGGTCGCCGCGGAGAAGCAAACGAGGGGGCATGAAGTCTCTCCAGAGCAGCGAATCAATAAACTCCACGTGCGAATCCTCGATGCGGACCGGCGCGTCGAGACGTTGGTATGGATTGCCGTGGCCGCCTACGTTGTGGCCGCCTTGGTTAGCGGAGCCGTCTGCGTTCTTAGCGAAGGTAACAGCCGGCGGAGTGCCATACTGTGGTTTCTAGCTGGCCTGATGGCACCGGTTGTGGCGATGCCTATTGTCGTGGTGCGGCGATTGAAGTCGGCATCCTGACCGGAAGATTTTGTCTGGGGAGGCCGCCATCGACGCAACGCTCCAGCGAGATCGACGAACTCTACACGGCCTCGCTCAGAGCCTGGCAAGCTCGTCCATAGCCTTCCAGTTTGCGGTCGATCAATGTGTCGGCTGGAGGCCTGGGCAACCGAGCATCATCGCTGCGAGGTTGCCCAGGCTTGCCCGACCGATCACTTCAGCGGGCAGCAGTTCGGGCAAGGCAGCTCCTCACCCGTGATCGGACAGACAAAGCCAACTTCCTTGGATTGGGAATCGGTATCGGTGTGGACACCAGCATAGACCAAACCTCCAATTGCCACGGGCACCGAAACCAACATCGCCCACAACCACTTCTTCCTTCGCATGATAGTCTCCGTTAGTAAGAGCATTCGAGGGATCCGGGAAGCCACGCGCTTGCCGACCGTCGAACCATCATTTAGTCGAGAGCTTCAAGTATCGGACAGCCCTGGATCTTGCCACGACCGCTGCACGCTCGCGTCAGCTTGGCAAGGGCCTGCTTCATCCGCCGAAGCGTGCGAATCCGCTGGTCGATGTCCTTGATCTTTGCCTCGGCCCGGCCTTTCATGTCGGCACAGGTCGTGGACGGGTCGTGCTTCAAGGACAGCAGTTCCTTGATCTCGTTAAGCGTGAAACCCAATTCCTTAGCGCGACGGATGAACCGCAGCCGGATGACGATGCCCTCGTCAAACTGTCGATAACCGGATGGTCTTCGTTTTGGCTCTTCGAGCAGGCCTTCTCGCTCGTAGAACCGAACGGTCTCGACGCCAATTCCGGTACGCTTGGCGACTTGTCCGATGGTCAGCGGCTTCATCGTGCTTCCCTCCAAGCCTATTATCAACCCCGTACCATACTACGGAGTCAAGTGCCGATTCCCTGGCCGGATTTCGGCCAGCCGAATTGACTGGATGTTGTTCGCGACCCGAGGTAGCTGTCCTGCCTGTGAGGCGTCGGATGGCGACGCCGTTCAGTGGCTCAATCGCAGGGAGAAGAACGATGGCGATCAAGAAACGCACTAAGAAGGCCACTCGGAAGGGCACCAAGGCTTCGAAGGCCCGCAAGACCGCACCGGCCAAGACGGCCAAACCGAAGGGCGACAAACCGAAGAAGCTAAGCGCCCTGGACGCCGTCGTGCAGGTTTTGGCCGCCTCGAAGGAGCCGATGAACGCCAAGGAGATGATCGACGCGATGGCGGCCAAGGGCCTGTGGAAGAGCCCCGGCGGCAAGACCCCCTGGGCCACCCTGTATTCCGCGATCATTCGTGAGGTCGCCGCCAAGGGAAAAGAGGCCCGGTTCAAGAAAACCGAACGCGGCAAGTTCGCCACCAACAGGTAGGCCCCGCCTGGGGTTCCGCCCCAACGCCCCACGTTCGCCACGTCGGGGCGTTTTCTTATAGGTGGCGTCCTGATCAGCCTGGCTACCGGGCCGCGACTTGGGCCAAACGTCGCGTTCACGCCGCCACCCTTGCCTGATCGTGTCGGCGACATCTGCGGGGGAAGCCCGCTGTTCCGGCCATTCGCGGTCCACCGCAGCGTGTCGCGTCCGAAGGTTCGCCGGACGGACGGACTATGTCTTGCGGGGCCGAGCGGGGCGTGGGAAACCATCTCCGTCGGCGAAAAAAGTACCTAAGCGTCCCCGGGGGCCGAAAGCGCTCCCAATATTCCCAGAACCGCCGTCCTGGGGGCTGCTCGGCCGAGTTTTGAGAATTCTGGGAGCGCATTTCGATGTTCTCGCTTCCGAGGACGAGTCGGTCCACCCCGCACGTTGATGTGGCGTGGGTGTACGAGGGATGGTCACCGTTGGCAACCTCGGCCGAAGGAGTCGCCGCCGCGCCTGCTCGAGGTTAGTCGCGCGGTGGTGATTCGAAGTTTTGGATCGCCCACAAGCGCTCTCAGAATTCTCAGAACGCCTGGCAACAGTTTGCACGACCTTGCATCAGGTACGGCAGGTATTCGCACCGTGTCGCA
>ERZ869936.269-NODE-269-length-55567-cov-19.323065_pt1 | contig 55567 bp, 53 predicted proteins | sample MGYA00520876_ERZ869936 | MGnify/ENA primary metagenome ERZ869936 (study PRJEB32218, sample SAMN09650985) | biofilter metagenome | isolation source: enrty point of leading RO module | place: Saudi Arabia: Thuwal, RO plant located on Red Sea | collected 2016-02-17 ... | reverse complement strand
CGCCAGTGGGGGAGAGTCCTGGCATCCAACTCGGTTGCTGTTCCGGTCGACTCCGCCGTGTTCGTGGGCCTGGCGACGCTGTTCGGAGTATTCCCGGCAGCCGTCGCCTGGTCGATCTTCTGGGTGAATGTTCTGGTGAAGATGGTGGTGTCCGTGTTGTCGATTCCTTGGATCTACCTGGTTAGGCCGGAGAAGGCACCTTCCTTCTCGCCCTAGCGGCTTCGTTCCCACTAATCTGCACGGTCGGCGGGCTCAGCCCCGCTGTATTCCAATCAAACGGAGGAAAATCAGTGAAACGCTTTGTACGTGTGTTCGCTCTTGTGGCGTCGCTCGCAATGGTCCTTGCGGCCTGCGGCGATGGCGCCGAAGACACCACGACTACAGCAGACGGTGGTGACACCACCACTACGGCCGCGGACACCACGACCACGGCTGGAGAGGAAACGACGACCACCGCAGACGGGGAGCCGATGCCCGACCCGATCCTGGCTTGCCAGATCACGGACACCGGTGGAATCGACGACAAGTCGTTCAACCAGACTGCGTTCAAGGGAATCACCGACGCAATCGACGCGGGATACGCCACCGAGGAGTCGGACTTCCTGGAGAGCCAGTCGGACGCCGACTACCAGCCGAACATCCAGGCCTGGCTCGATGAGGGCTGTGACCTCATCATCACGGTCGGGTTCCTGCTCGGTGACGCGACGGCGAACGCCGCGGCCGAGAACCCGGATCAGCCGTTCCTGATCCTCGACTTCGCGTATGACCCGCCCATCGACAACGTTCGTGGCGCCGTGTTCGGCACCACCGACGCTGCCTTCCTCGCCGGGTACGCTGCCGCCGCCATGTCGGAGACCGGCGTTGTGGCGACCTACGGTGGTATCCAGATCCCCTGTGGTGTGACCTGCTTCATGGACGGCTTCGTCTACGGCGTGCGTTACTACAACCAGGAGAACGGGGCCGATGTCCAGGTTCTCGGATGGAACCCCGAGACCCAGGCAGGCACCTTTACCGGTGACTTCGAGAACGCCGACAACGGGCGCAACGTCAGCCAGTCGTTCGTCGACGAAGGCGCAGACGTGATCTTGCCCGTAGCCGGCCCGGTTGGTGTTGGCACTGCGGCCCTGGCCCAGGAGCTAGGGGACGTATGGGTCATCGGCGTTGACGCCGACTGGTTCGACACCCTTCCCGAGTACAGCGATGTCATCCTGACGTCGGTCCTCAAGGGTCTCGACGTGGCCGTCTCGCAGACGATCAAGGATGTCGCCGAAGGCAACTTCGAGGGCGGCACCCGCGTGTTCACCATCGCTGAGAACGGTGTGGGCCTCGGAGCCTTCAACGATGAAGTCCCGGCCGACCTGGTCTCGGAGATCGAGTCCATTCGGTCCGGCCTTCAGGACGGCAGCATCGTCGCCTGTGACCTCGCAGAAGGTCCCAGCGACTCTTGCGCCGGCTGACGAACACACTCAACTGATCCAAGAAGGGCCCCCGCATCGATGCGGGGGCCCTTTTGGTTGAGGCGCCTGTCGGGCGTCGTGTATGCTCCGGCGGTCCCGTAGATAAGGCGGTTTAACGCGTGAGGCTGGAGCTGAGGAACGTCACCAAGAGGTTCCCTGGCGTCATCGCCAACGACTCGGTCGACCTCGCAGTGTCCTCAGGTGAGATCGTCGGGCTGTTGGGTGAGAACGGAGCGGGCAAGACAACCCTCATGAACATCCTCTACGGCCTCTACGGCGCTGACGAGGGGGAGATTCTCATCGACGGGAAAGTCGTCCACTTCGACGGCCCTGGCGACGCAATCGCTGCCGGGATCGGGATGGTGCACCAGCATTTCATGCTGGTCCCCGTATTCAACGTGACCGAGAATGTCGTGCTCGGTGTCGAGCCCACTGCGGGCCCGCTCGGCGCGATCGACATGGAAGAGGCGAGGCGCGAGGTCAGGGAGATCTCCACTCAATATGGCCTCGAGGTCGACCCTACGGCAATCGTCGAGGATTTGCCCGTTGGCGTCCAGCAGCGGATCGAGATCATCAAGGTGCTCTTCCGCGAGGCAGAGATCATCGTCTTCGACGAGCCTACGGCGGTGCTCACTCCCCAAGAAGTCGAAGACTTCTTCGAGATCGTTCGCTCACTGCGAGAGTCGGGCAAGGGAATCATCTTCATCACCCACAAGCTCGGCGAGATGCTCGAGATCGCCGATCGGATCGCGGTCCTCCGCAGAGGGAAGATCGTCGGCGAGACTCGCCCGGCTGAAACCAGCCGCGAGGCTCTTGCGGAGATGATGGTCGGCCGCCCGGTTGACCTGGTTGTCGACAAGTCTGCCGCAGAGCCGGGCGAGCCCGTGCTCTCCGTGCGCGATCTCGTCGTACAAGATGACCGACTTCACACAGCGGTCGACGACGTGAGCTTCGATGTCCATGCAGGCGAGATCGTCGGCGTGGCCGGGGTTCAGGGCAATGGGCAAACCGAGCTGGTCGAGGCCTTGACCGGGCTGATCCTCCCCATCGCGGGAAAGGTGACCCTGAACGGCAAGGACGTCACGCTGGCATCACCCAGGGAGCTTCATGCGAGCTCGGTGGCGCATGTCCCCGAAGATCGTCAACGCGACGGGCTGGTGCTCAGCTTCGATCTGACCGAGAACCTCGTGCTCGACTCCTACTACGCGCGGCCCTACAGCCGCGGCGTGGTGATGGACTGGGAGGAGGCGAGACGTCACGCCGATGAGCTGATCGAGCAATATGACATCCGGACTCCCTCTGCGCAGATCTCCGCAAGTTCGTTGTCGGGCGGTAATCAGCAGAAGTTGATCGTCGCCCGGGAGTTCGCCAGGGAGACCAAGCTGATCATCGCGTCGCAGCCGACTCGTGGCATCGACGTCGGATCGATCGAGTACATCCACCAGCGCATAGTGGAGGAGCGAGATGCCGGCGCGGCAGTGCTCATCGTTTCCAGCGAGCTGGACGAGATCCTGGCCCTCTCCGATCGCATCCTGGTCATGTATCGGGGCAAGATCGTCGCTGAAGTGGCAGGGTCCGAGGCGACGGCATCGCAACTGGGCCTCTATATGGCCGGAGCGTCGGCATGACCGAGGTCAAACAGAGCCCTCCCGACAAGCAGCCTGAAGGCGAGCCGACGTGGATTCAACGCGTGGCGCCGCAGGGCATCGACCTGCGATCGGTCCTGGTGATCCCGCTCCTCGCAGTACTCACAGCTCTGGTGGTCGGCATGTTCTTCATCCTCTTCACCGAAGGTGCCAACGCAATCCTTCCCGCATACGGCGCCCTGTTCTCGGGTGCCTTTGTCGGTTGGAGCTCGATCTCGGAGACACTTCTGCTGTCCACGCCACTGATTCTCGCCGGGCTCTCCGTGGCGATTGGCTTCCGGGCAGGGCTCTTCAACATCGGTGCGGAGGGCCAGATGACGATCGGGGGCCTCACGGCGGTGATCGTGGGTTTTTCCGTCCAAGGAATCCCAGGAATCATCCATCTTCCGTTGGCGCTGATCGCGGGCTTCCTCGGTGGTGCCCTCTGGGGGTTCATACCGGGATTCCTCCGAGCCAAGACGGGGGCCCATGAGGTCATCACGACCATCATGCTCAACTTCATCGCCTTCCGGACCATGGACTACATCCTCAAGCTGCCCGCCATCCAACCCGAAGGGCGGTTCGACCCGATTTCAAAGAACGTGCTGGAAAGTGCCCGGTTCCCGAGGATTCTCGGCTGGCTCCCCGTAGACGGCGCCTCGGGGCTGCGCCTTCATCTCGGGTTCCTCGTTGCCATTGCCGTTGCGTTCGTCGTCTACTGGGTTCTCTTCAAGTCGACGATCGGATTCGAATTCAGGGCCGTCGGTGCCAACCCGCACGCGGCGAAATACGGCGGGATGAGCGTGGCGGGCGCGATCATCCTCGTGATGGCGTTTGCGGGCGGCCTTGCCGGGCTGGCGGGCTCCAACGAGACCCTCGGCGTGCTGGGCCGGGCGGCGCCCGGCTTCACATCGCAGATTGGTTTCGACGCCATCGCTCTCGCCTTGTTGGGTCGATCCCATCCGGCGGGTGTTGTCCTTTCCGCGATTCTCTTCGGAGCGCTCAGGGCGGGGGGCCGAACCATGCAGGTGCAGAGTGAAGTGGGCATCGATCTGATCGTCATCGTCCAGGCCCTCATCATCATCTTCATAGCGGCCCCCGAGCTCGTGCGAGCGATCTATCGGGTTCGAGGCGGCAAGGAAACCGGCCAGCTGACACGGGGGTGGTCGACGTGACGTCTCTCGCAGACAAGCCCGCCTTGGTCCGCGCTCCCGCCGAAGTGCGCCGGGCGCGCATTCGCGGAATCGTCTACTTCGTGCTCGCCGTTGCTACCTACGTGCTGCTCGCCTCGACCACCGAGGGCGACGTTGTCTTCCGTCTGGGCGATGCGCCTGGCGATCTCGACCTGACACTCTCCGCAGCAGGTCTCGCTACTGCCAGTGCCGTCGTCTTCGGATTCCTGGGAGCTCTCGAGATCGGCCGACGCGGGCTGGGTCGTTGGAGCAACATTGCGCTCTCGATCGCGCTGGCGCTCTTTGCCTTTGCTTTTCTCGGCTGGGCCGCTGCGGGCAAGTCCCTCAGCCTCGTCGGGATGCTGGAAGGGTCGGTAGCCGCTGCCACCCCAATCGCCTTCGGCGCCCTTTCGGGTGTCATGTGTGAGCGTGTGGCCGTGATCAACATCGGCATCGAGGGGATGCTGCTCACCGGTGCCTTCATGGGCGCCGTCATCGGGACGGTCGTCAACCCGGTCGGAGGCGTCGTGGCAGCAACGCTCGCAGGTGGCGTGATGGCAGCGATCCTCGCCGTGCTCGCCATCAAGTACCGGGTAGATCAGATCATTGCCGGCGTTGTCATCAACATCCTCGCACTGGGCCTCACATCGTTCCTCAGCGCGCAGATCCTGGTCGAGAACTCCTCCGCCTACAACAACCCGGGAGTCTTGAGACCCATCAAGATCCCGGTGCTCGGCGATATCCCGATCATCGGGCGGATCTTCTTCGACCAGAACATATTCATCTACGCCCTGTTCATCATCACGGCGGGAATGACCTACGGCCTCTTCCGGACCCGATGGGGGCTTCGCTCACGAGCCGTCGGCGAGCACCCCAAGGCCGCCGACACGCTGGGCATCAACGTGTTCCGGACGCGATACATGAACGTGATCATCGGTGGGATGATCGCCGGGTTCGGCGGCGCCTACTTCACCCTCGGCTCCGTGGGGGCCTTCAACGAGAACATGACGGCCGGACGAGGATTCATCGGCCTGGCAGCCATGATCTTCGGTCGTTGGCATCCGGTGGGCGCGCTGGCCGCGGCCCTCGTGTTCGGTTTCGCCGACTCGCTCCAGGTGAAGCTGGCGATCCTCGACTCGGGGATCCCATCGGAGTTCCTCCTGATGGCTCCCTATCTCGTGACGATCATCGTCGTCGCCGGGGTGGTTGGAGCGGCGCGGCCGCCCGCGGCAGACGGCCAGCCCTACATCAAGGAGTAAGCCCGCAGGACTCCGCTACGGAGCAGTGGTGGTGGATGTGGTCGACTCGTTCCCTGTCGCCGTGACCTGGGGTCGCCCGATGACGATGATCTCATCGATGGCCAGTTCCTTGAAGACGTTCCCATCGGTCAGCGTTGCCACATAGGCGCTCTGGATCTCGAACTCGATCCAGTTCGCCCCCATTGCCGCATACACGATCGATTGCTCTCCGGGAATGTCCTCCAGCTCGTGATTCAAGGCCGAAACCGAGTCGGATGCCTCGATGACCAGGCCCCGCGCCCGGTAATTCTGACGGAACCGGGTCTCTTCGGTGAGACCTCGCCAGATGATCTGCTGAATGACCATGGGCTGGTCGAAAGTGAGTCTGATGCGGATCCGCTCATCGGTCTCCTGCAGCTCTTCCCAATTGACCTGGTAGGAGTCGTCGGTGCCGGAAGTGAGGTTGGCGCATACAAACGAAGAGATCCCTTCGACCGAGCAAGTCTCACTGATCACGGCTATCGGCCCGTTCTCTTCGACGACTGGCACCGTCGTAGATGTCGAGGCGATCGTCGTCGAAGTGGCCGGGTCGTCGCCGGCAAAGACATTGAACAGCAGTGCGACGATGACCACCCCGAAGAGAAGACCGCTGATGGCGAGGGCCGCCCGCACGCCCGCTGTGGCCTGGACCGCCGGTCTTGGTGCCGTGGGCAGTGGAGCCTGGCTCAGACGAGCGCCACACTCTTCACAGTGACGGTTTGAGGCTGGGTTGGCCGCACCACAAGATGGGCAGTACGTGGAATTCTGGGAGCCTGGTGCCGGCTGTCGCTTCGGACGCGGGCTTTGCTCGGGCTCGGGCGGCTCGGACAGCTCGAACTTCTCGAAGCCGCTCGAACTGACCGAGATCACGTTCCCGTGAGTCTCTTTCATCGGGTCCATGAAGGCGCCACAATTCGGGCAGAACTGCTCGTCTGCGGCGACGGTCGCGTCGCATTGTTCACATTTGCGAAGTGCCACGTCCCTCCTTCGGCGGGTATTGTGCCACGGTCGTGGTCGTGTTCGCCATCAGGACATACGAGCCCTGGACGGTGACATCGGTCCTTGGAGGAGTTCTGCTTCTCCTGGCCGGTGTGGCCGTCTTGATTTTGGCGATCCGCCGGCGTAATCGTTAAACGAATGGTTCAAATCTGATGGCTTTCCGGTGCGAGTCCTGCGGGCACAAATCCCCAAAGTGGATGGGATTCTGCCCACAGTGTGGCAACGACCTGCCACTAATCGAGGACTCTTCGACGACCACCAGGAAACAGAAGCCGGCGACGGCTGTTGCGCTCGAAGATGCACGCGACAACGTAGGCGACAGATTCATCACCGGGTGGGGCGAGATCGACAGGGTGCTCGGAGGCGGTCTTGTCACCGGGTCTGTGCTGCTGCTTGGGGGAGAGCCCGGTGTCGGCAAATCGACACTTCTGCTCCAGGTGGCGGGTTTCATCGCCGAGCGCGATGGCTCGGTTCTAGTTGCCAGCGCCGAGGAGTCGGCCCACCAGGTGGCGATGCGCGCTCAACGCCTGGGAATCGACGGCGGTTCGATCCGCCTCGTCTCTGACGACGACACAGATGCAATCGTCGCCCTCACCGCCGAGGAGCGACCCGACCTCCTCGTTGTCGACTCGATACAAACGGTCGGTGTGGGCGAGTTGTCAGGGGCACCGGGTGGCGTTGCTCAAGTCCGTGAGTCGGCGGCCCGACTGGTGAGACTGGCGAAGACGACAGGGGTCCCGGTTGTGCTCGTCGGCCACGTGACAAAGGAGGGCGGGCTTGCGGGGCCCAAGCTTCTCGAGCACATGGTGGATGTCGTCCTCTACCTGGAGGGCGACCCGGATCGAGGCTTCCGGGTGTTGCGCTCGATGAAGAACAGATTCGGCCCGACCCACGTCTCAGGCATGTTCGACATGCAAAGCGAAGGTCTCGTGGAGGTCGACGACCCTTCCAAGGTGTTCCTGTCGGGGTGGGAGTCGGAGGTGGCGGGCACGGTGGTCTTCCCGGCGGTGGAAGGCCGGAGAGCTGTGCTCGTGGAGATACAGGCGCTGGTGACCGAGACCAATCTCGCCCAGCCTCGCAGGTCTATTCGTGGGCTCGACCCGACACGTGTCAACCAAGTGATCGCGGTGCTCGATCGTCACGCGGGTTTGAAGCTGTACCAGCACGAGGTCTATGTGAACGTTGTCGGTGGCTGGCGAATCAGTGACCCCGGCTGCGATCTCGCCGTGGCTCTTGCCATTGCATCCTCGAGACAGGACCACGCTCTGGGCAGGCTTGCCGCCTACGGAGAGGTGGGCCTTGCCGGCGAGGTGCGAGGCATCCCGTTCGAGGCGAGGCGTAAGGAGGAGTTGGATCGCATGGGTGTCACGCGCCGCATCGCCCCAGGGGGAGGCGAGCCGATGCGACTCAATGAGGCTTTGGCGCAGGCGGATCTAATGCCGGGACGACCGGGCAAGTGATAGCCTGACTCCCGTGGGTGGCCAGTCGATCCAGGAGATGCTTCAACGTCTCGCGCCGGGGACGCCGATGCGGCGTGCCCTCGAGCGCATCATCCAGCAAGGCAAAGGTGGCCTCATCGTCCTTGGTGACGGCTCGGCCGTCGGAGAGGCGAGCTCTGGAGGATTCAGCCTGCGGGGCACGTCCTTCACGCCTGCCAGGCTTGCCGAGCTGTCAAAGATGGACGGCGGAATCGTCCTCGATGACGACTGGTCCAAGATCGTCTCGGCGGCCGTTCACTTCGTTCCCGATGGGTCGATCCCGACGGACGAGACCGGGGCACGTCATCGCACCGCGGAGCGTCTGGCAGTTCAGACCGGTAAGGCTGTGATTGCAGTGAGTGAGGGGAGGCACATCGCCACCCTCTTCTACCAGGGGCAGAAGGTCGAGCTGGCCGCGCCTACCGAAGTAGCAGCGCACGTCAACCAGGAGCTGCAAAGCCTCGACCGCCTCCGTCGGCGCCTGGACGATGCCGAGATGCGCCTCACCCGGCTCGAGGTGGCAGGACTGGCGACCTACCGGTGGGTCCTTACCGTGATCCAGCGTGCCGAGCTCGTGGAGCGCCTCGGCGACATGGTCGCCGCCCGGGCCACAACCATGGGTGACGAAGGGCGGATCGTCTCGCTGCAGCTTCACGACCTGCTTGCCGGTGTCGAGCAGACGATGCGTCTCGTGCTCCAGGACTACATCAAGCCGCTTCGCTCCGGGTCGGTCAACAAGGCATACGAGAAGCTCTCCGAGCTGCAGGGCAGTGACCTCGAGGATCTCTCCCGCATCGGTCGTGAGATCGGGTTTCCCGAAATCGACGATCCAGCCGAGCCACGCGGTCACAGGATCCTCTCCCAGGCGGGTCGTCTCCCAGACAACGTCCGGAACGACCTGGTCCGTCACTTCGGCAAGCTCGGGAAGGTCCTGAAGGCCGACCGTGACTCGCTGATCGCAGTGGAAGGTGTTGGTGAGACCCGGGCCGATCAGCTTCGCACCTACTTCGATCGCCTCGAGACCCTCGCCGAGGAGTGGGAGCCCCCACTGACGGGTTGAACCGGGCGCCCGTTACACTCCGGATCCGTAATGGCATCAAAAACCGCAAAGTACGCCAAGGGTGACAAGGTCGTCCATCCCCAGCACGGTGCGGCGACGATCGTCAAGAAGGTCAAACAAGAGTTCAACGGCGAGAAGATGGACTATTACATCCTCGAGATCGCCACAGAGCAGTTGACCGTGATGGTCCCGCAGGACAAGGCCGAAGATCTGATCCGGCCCGTCATCTCGAAGACGAAGTCCCGGGAGGTCCTCCGCTCTCTGAAGGAAGACCCTGAAGAGGCAGGCTCGAACTGGAGCCGCTGGTACAAGGTCCTCACGGAGAAAATGACGTCTGGCGACATCTTCCAGGTCGCAGAAGTGGTTCGTGACCTGTCATTCGCACAGCAGACGAAGGGGATCAGCCCCGCGTTGAAGCGGATGCTCTCCAAAGCTCGGACCACGCTCAGCTCGGAGATCGCCTTCAGCCTCCAGGTCGACGAGGAAGAGGCCATCAAGAAGATCGATCGGGCCCTGCCCAAGGTCGAACCAGAAGAAGACGAATGAGCCAAGACGTCCCGGTCGCCACGACCCGGGTCGGATGGGGGTTCGATGCTCATGTCATCGACGACAACCCCCCTTTGCTTCTTGGGGGCGTTGAGGTATCCGGGGAGATGGGACTCGCCGGCACCTCCGATGCCGATGCCCTCGCCCACGCCGTGACCGACGCCGTCCTTGGCGCTTGCGCTCTCGGCGACATCGGCGAGCACTTCCCCTCCGACGATCCCAGCCTGGAAGGCGCCGATTCGATGTTCATGGTCCGTCAGACGGCGACGATGGCGGTCGCGGCCGGATTTCGAATTGCGCATCTCGACGCGACCGTCATTGCCGAGCAGGTGAGGATCGCCCCGCATCGTGCTGCAATCCGCGAGAAGCTCGCCGACGCCCTCGGCGTTCCCGTCGACCACGTTTCGGTCAAGGCGACCAGCACCGACGGCATGGGCTACACCGGTACCTCCGAGGGAATCGCCGCCGTGGCAGTGGTCACGGTCGTGCCCACCAATTGACCGCTTCCTTAGGTTCATCGTGTCACATATGAGTCGTGACGGGAACAGAAAGCGGCCCGCCGTTGAATAACATCGTCTGACCACATGCTCCATGTCTACAACACGCTCGGACGCGCCCTGCAACCCTTTCGCACCCGCCGCGAGGGGAAAGTGGGGATCTACCTCTGTGGGCCCACCGTCCAATCCGAGCCTCACGTCGGTCATGGTCGATCGGCAGTGGCTTTCGATGTCATCCGTCGCTATCTGAGCTGGAAGGGCTACGACGTGACCCTGGTCAGGAATGTGACCGACATCGAGGACAAGATCATCAAAGCCGCCGAGGAATCGGGCACGTCGGTGGAGGAGCTTGCAGTCGCTATGGCCGACCGATTCCGCCGTGGCTACGCCGCGCTCGGCGTGTCCGAGCCGGACCATGAGCCGAAGGCAACGGAGACGATTCCCGAGATCATCGACCTGGTCGAGCGATTGATCGAGCGCGGTCTCGCCTACGAAGCCGACGGGGACGTCTACTTCGCTGTTCGCGCCCTCGAGTCGTATGGGAAGCTTTCGGGCCACGATCCCGATGAGCTCCGCTCGGGGTACCGCATCGAGCCCGGTGAGGCCAAACACGATCCGCTTGACTTCGCTCTGTGGAAGTCGGCCAAACCTGGCGAGCCGTGGTGGGATTCGCCGTGGGGCCCGGGAAGGCCGGGTTGGCACATCGAATGCTCGGCGATGGCCGAGAAATACCTGGGACAGGGCTTCGAGATCCACGGTGGAGGCACCGACCTCATTTTCCCCCATCACGAGAATGAGATCGCTCAGTCGGAGGGGGCATCGGGGGAGACCTTCGCTCGCTACTGGCTCCACAACGGCATGGTGAACCTGGCAGGAGAGAAGATGGCCAAATCGACCGGGCGAGTGGTCGACCTGGAGTCTCTGGCGAGGGACGTCGGGGGTCGGGCCCTTCGCATGCTGATGGTTCGGGCGCATTACCGATCGCCGCTCGAATATACGCCCGAGCTGGTCGAAGAGGCTGCCGAGTCATTGGAGCGACTCGATCGATTCCGCACCCGCGGTGACCCTGGCGATCCTGATCCCGAAGTCATCGCTCGCTTCGAGGAGGCCATGGATGACGACTTCGGCACACCGCAGGCCGTGTCGGTCCTCTTCGACGCTGTGAGGGAAGGCAACAAACTGCTGGACGACGGCGACGATGCCGCCGGCCTCCTGGGCGCCGTCGAGGAGATCGTATCGGTACTGGGGCTGGACGAAGGATCCGACCCCGAAGCACGCGAGATAGATCTCTCCGCCCTGGCCCAGAGATTCGATGTCGTCGCGAGTGGTCTCGAGCCCACCGTCGAGGCCCTCATCGCCAAGCGAGCCCAAGCACGATCGGAGCGCAAGTTCGATGACGCCGACGCGATCAGAGATGCGTTGGACGAGGCCGGGATCACGCTGGAGGACAAGCCTGATGGCACCAGCTGGCTACGGAAGTAGGGTCGAAGGCATCCACGCCGTGTCCGCGGCTGTTCGCGCCGGGCGTGTGAAACGGCTTACGGTCGAGAGAAACCGCCGATCCAGGGACGAGATCGCAGTCTTGATCGCCGCTGTCGGGGATGACTCCGTGACCTTCGTCGATGACGCCCGCTCTGTGGCGGAGTCCGATGCTCCCCAGGGCGTGATAGCCGAGTGTGCTCCCATCCTCCCCGTCGACCTCGACACGCTCGCCAGCGAGGATGCGGCTGTGGTGGTGCTCGATCATCTCGAGGATCCCCACAATGTCGGAGCGATCGCCCGTACCGCCGCCGCTGCAGGCGTCACCGGGCTGGTGATGTCCGGCCGAAGATCTGCCCCGCTCTCGGCAGCCGCATTCAAGGCTGCCGCAGGAGGGCTGGAGAGCCTTCCTGTATCCATCGTGGGATCGATTCCAGAGGCACTGTCCAGACTCAAGTCGAAAGGTGTCTGGTGCGTTGGGCTCGACGCCGGAGGAGAGAGCTCCCTCTTCGGCTTGGGCATCCTCACCGAGCCCGTTGCGCTGGTAGTCGGGGCGGAAGGAGACGGTCTGAGTCAGCTGACGCGGAAGCGATGCGACCTGGTTGCCTCGATTCCGATGGTGGGGGAGTCGGAGTCTCTCAACGCCTCGGTTTCTGCTGCCCTCGGCATATTTGAGATAATGAGGGCTCGCATCTAGCGCCAATTCGGCCGGGTTAGCTCAGCTGGCTAGAGCAGCTGATTTGTAATCAGCAGGTCATCGGTTCGAGTCCGATACCCGGCTCCGACACACACTCCGAACACCCAGGTCAGCGGTATAATCTCGGCCACGCCGAATCCGGTCAGGTGCCGGGGCGGGGGACCCGAACACCAGGGGCGAATCCCGGACCTTGACCGGGTAGAGCACCTTCCAGCTCGAGCCCGTCAGCTAACCCCGTAGGCCTTGAGGAAGGTTGAGAGGTTCAATGGAGCCGTTTGCAGGCATCGCCCACGACGACTTGCTGAAGCTCGTCTTCTCCATAGCGCTTCTCCTCGGCACTGCCCGGTTGTTGGGTGGGCTGATGGAGCGAATCAAACAGCCGGCCATTATCGGCGAGATCCTCGCAGGTGTGCTCTTGGGCCCATCGGTCCTGAGCGGCATGTTCCCTGCCTTCGGACAGTGGGTGGTGCCCCAGTCCGAGATGCAGTCTCAGATGCTCGACGTTGTGTCACTCATCGGCGTCATGTCGCTGATCCTCATGGTCGGGATGGAGACGAACCTGGGCCTGATCAAGTCTCGCCTCCGAACTGCGGCAGCCGTCGGCCTGGGCGGGTTGGTCATCCCGTTTGCATTCGGCTTTATCCTCGGTGGTTGGCTCCCCGACAGCCTTCTCGGACCCGAGTCGAACCGAACCGCATTCAATCTTTTCCTTGCAGTAGCCCTGGCCCTGTCTGCAATCCCGGTCCTGGCCAAGGTCCTCGCCGACTTGAAGCTCCTCCGCCACGAATTCGGACAGACCGCCCTGGCCGCGGGGATGATCGACGACGTCCTCGGGTGGACTCTTCTCGGGCTGGTGACATCTCTGGCCGCTGCGGGGCGGGTGACGCTTGGCGATGTGGTCACAACCGTCGGAGCGGTAGTGGTGTTCATAGTTGCGACGATCGTCGTGGTCGCTCCGGTCAGTCGCTGGAGCCTCGACTTTGTTCAGGATCGACTATTGGGAAGGGACCGGGTGTTGACGCTTGTTGTCGTCATCGCTTTCGCCTGGGGAGCCTTCACCCAAGCGCTCCACCTCGAGCCGATTCTGGGTGCATTCGCGGTGGGCATCGTGTTCGGGCGGCTGCGCCGGCTCCCATTCGAGACCGTGCGGCAACTCGAGAGCCTCACGTTTGGAGTGTTCGCGCCCATCTTCCTCGCAGCCGCCGGACTGCGTCTCGACATCGGCCTCTTGCTCGAGCCCAATCTCGCTCTGATAACGCTTGCTTTGCTGGCAGTCGCGGCGGCCGGCAAGCTCGTCGGCGCCTACGTCGGAGCTCGCTACCTCGCCGGGACCGAGCGGCGCTTGGCTTTGGCGTATGGCGTGGCGCTCAACGCTCGCGGCGTCCTCGGTGTGATCGTTGCCAGCATCGGGCTTTCGATGGGCATTCTCGGAGTGGAGTTGTACACGATGCTCGTGGTCGTCTCGCTCCTGACCTCGGTGTTGGCTCCCTTTGGCCTGAGCAGACTGATGCGATCCGAGTCGGATGATTCACCCGGCTCCCACCCGGCTCCGGCGTTTCGCCGCGTTCTATTGCCGGTTCGTCTCAGGGAAAGTGCCGATCTCGTGACCCGAAACCTCGATCTCGCCGTTCTAGGACGACTCACGAGAGATCCGCCTTCTGTGACCTTGATGACGGTGGTCGATCCGAAACAGCGGCGAGCGGCCAACCGCTATCTGGGGGAGCTCGCGATGCGTATGCCCCCCGGTGTCGAGGTGACAACTCGTGTCGTGGCGGGAGACCCTGTTGAGGCCATCGTCACGGAGGCATCCAAGGGCTATGACCTTGTCGCTCTCGGCGCCCCAGAGACAAGGGATGAGTCGGACTATCTATTCGAGCCAACAATCGACGAGATAATCCGGCTGGCCCCATGTCCGAGCATGATCTTTTCCCTGCGGGCGGGAAACTGGCCTCCACAGACGATCCTGGTACCGACCGGGGGAGCGGCCGCTGCCGGTCGGGCCGCGGAATTCGCCTTCGCATTGGCTGACGACGAGAGCAGCGTTGTCCTCTTCCACGCCGTCGATCCCGAGCTATCGGCATCGGTCTCGCTCTCGATGCAGGCCGCCCCCTCCACCCGGCTCGCTGTTGGTCAGGATCTGCTCAACGCGCTCCGCTCTGTCGGAGAAGAGCTTGGCGTCGCGGTCAGCACAGAAGTCGTCATGGGCTCGGCAGTGGTCGACTCGATCCTGGCTCGCGCTTCCCAGGAAGTCGACGTCCTGATCCTCGGCACCAATGTCCGTGCCGGCTCCCATCGCCTGTACCTCGGCCCAAAGTTGGAGCGATTGCTCTCGGAGGCCCCTTGCTCACTGATCATCTTCAATGCCTAGTCGGCCGCATGGCCCTCTGCAGGTACGGGCTCGGGAGTGTCCCTGTCTGGCTCAGCCGGTGCCGGTGATGGCATCTCGGGCTCGACCTCTATAACTCTCTGGGGCTTTCCGATATCCATTTCGTCTTCTCCTCTCTCTGTTGGTTCATGTACTCGATGATCCTGGCGAGTGGCTTTCCGCCGGCATGGTTGGACGCCGTGTTCCACTCGCCGGACAGGCCGATTCCCTGAAACAGCAGCTCGACTTCGTCGGGGTCGTCGGTTAGGTGAAGTTGACCTTCCCGAAGGAGCGCAAGGGAGAGCACCGTCACTTCCTTGGCTCTGTAGCCACGCTCGTGCTCGACAACTTTGCCTGTCATCGCCACCAGGCCGACTGCAATGCGTTCCACAGCAATCGCCGAATGGGCGTCGAGAATCTCCCCGATCTCCTTGGCTGCGTAGATCCCGCACGGAGGACTGGAGCATTGCCCCTCGGTGTGGGGGACGTCTTCCTGGTCGTTGCTGCTCCCGCACAGCGCGGTGAGCGAGCGGTGCTTCCAATGCTGGCGGTAGCCATGCAACCCGTTCTCCTCGAGTTGCCATACCCGAAAGCCCAACACAGGGTCAGGAGACCACGACGGGCCATGTTCGAGCCTGATCCGATGAATGACGTCGTTCAGGAAGTAGCGGAGGGTTTTCTCCACGCCTGCCACCTCCGTTTCGAGGACGTCGATCTCGCGCTGAATTCGCCGTAGGCGGTCCCGGAGGTCTCGCAGGTTCGCCTGGCGACGTCTCTGGTTTCGAAGGAGGCCTTCGAGCTCCGGCGGGGAGTCGGCGACTCCGTACTTGAGTCGAAGTCGCTCCCACTCCTGTCGTAGCTTGGGGATGCTCGTCTCCGCCATGTCGTGAGAACCTACTACAACGCTCGAACGTATGTTCGAGAAGAAGGAAGCAGAGTTTCGCGAGTCTCCATTTCAGGGCCAGTCAACTGCCGAAAATCCGCGAGTAAGACGCTCGTCGAACATACGCTTGCCGGGATGCTCGACGACATGGACATGGTCCTTCTCGACTTCGAGAGGGGATGGGCGAACGCGACCGGGCCGAAAGATCGGATGATCGAGCTATGTCTCGGTCTGTCTTCTGAGGCCTATTACGCGCGCCTCCGTGAGCTGATTTTCGATGCTCCCGCTCGAGCCCACGATCCCCTGACGCTTCGTCGCCTCGAGCGGATGTTGGACGACGGCAGCTGCCTGGAGGGAGCCGGCTGATGTCTTCAAAGGGGCGTCACTCAGGTGACGGAGGCAGCTTCTATAGAGATCTCGTCATCATGGTGTTGGCAATCCTGGCCGTAGGTGCCCTCGTGTTCTTTTTGCTGTTTGTGTTCGCCGGCGACACGGCTTCGATCACCACAACCACGAGCTCGACGACCACGACGTCGACATCGACCACCCTCGGCGAAACATCGACCTCGGTCGTGGACACGAGCTCCACAACAACGACCTCGACGACGATCCCGGTCCGCGCAAATGAGGATGTCCGAGTGGTTGTCTTGAACTCGATCGGAGTCGCTGGAGTCGCGGGGCGCTTCACCCAGGAGCTGGCCGATCTCGGCTATCAGACGCTGCAGGCCGATGACTATCGCCCCGAGCAAGATCCGACGCGCATTTGGTTCCGGGAGGGCTTCTCTGCCGAAGCCAACCAACTGGCGCAATACATGCTGGAGGACAGCGGCACCGAGACGCTTGTCGAGCCTCTGCCGGACGAGACACTCAAGCCCGGCGCTGATCTGATCGTCGTCCTGGGTACCGGATACCAGGAATGACTCACGCCGCTCCCCGGAGACGGGGCGGTAAGACCTGGGCGCTCCCTGCGGCGGCCGTTGCCATCGTGGGCCTCGCGATGGCCATCGGTTGGCTGAGCCGCTCGATCGCCCTCGACGCCGCGTCATGGTGGATGGTCTGGCTGGCCTTGGCTGCAGTCGGATTCTGGAGCCGTGGCATGACGATTGGTGCGTGGCGTGTGCCAGGTCTGATTGCGGTATCGAGCGTTGTGATAATCGCCGTCTTCGTGTTCGGCCACCTGCAGGGCTGGAGCTTGATGCCATCGTCTGCAGGGCGCTTGAGCGGAAGCCCGGATGGGGCCGTGGCAACCGCCTCTCTTTCAGCTCGACTGCCCGAAGGGGGCCTTTCGGTTGAGGCCGGAGAGTCGGGAAACCTCTATGTCGTCGAGCCGTTGAGGCTTGGCGGACGAGTTGCCCCCGCCGTGGCGACCGAGCGATCTCAGCAAGGCAACGTGTCGATCGAGTTTGCCCAGCAGGATGATCCCGGTCTTCTCCGTTGGAGAGGGTGGGATTTGCGTCTGTCGAGTCTCCCGGTGTGGACACTGACCCTCGAAGGCCAAATCGACGCCGACCTGACCGATCTGTCACTCGAGAACCTGCAGATCATCGGTGCTGGAGCCGTCTCTCTGGGGCACGTAACCCGGAGCACACCCGTGACCGTGTCGGGCGACTTTGTGATCACCGTGCCCCCGGACACTCCGGTGCGAGTGATAGGCCCTGCGCAGATCCCAAATGGATGGGAGAGAACCGATAGCGGCGCGTCGTCGCCGGAGCAGGGCCAGGGATGGGTCATCTCGATAGGTGAGGGATCCGTGGTTGAGGTCAGAGCCGACTGACCCACCAGGTACACTCGATCCGTGTCTACCGACCGCCTCAGACGAATTGCCCTGATCGTCTGGATCACGGTCGGCTCGATCCTCTTGTTCGCGATGTTCCTGTACGTCGCGGGACTGATTCGCATCATCTGGTTGCCCGTCGTCTTCGCCGCAGGGCTCGTCTTCCTATTGGAGCCGACGGTTCGCGCTTTCGATCGGGTCGGGTTTCGCCGTGTATTCAGCGCCTTCTTTGCGTTGATTGCGCTGGCCGGCTTCGTCATTGCCATCGTGGTTCTGGTCCTACCGACCATCCGCGATCAGGCGACGGAGTTCATCGAGCGATTGCCCGAGCTGTGGACTGCCCTGACAGATTGGATCGGCAACGTGGCTGCTCGACTGGGATACGACGTAGACGAGCTGCTCACCCAGGAGGCCCTCGAGGAATGGCTGAATGACCCGGCCAACCAAGAGACTCTTCAGAACCTCATCTTTGGTTTCGGCGCTGGCGCCGGAACAGTGATTCGGGGAGTCACCGAGGCGATTCTCGTGGTCGGGCTGGCGCCAGTTCTGGCGCTTTACGTCCTCATCGACCTCGAGAAGTACCGGGAGCAAGCCCTCGAGCTGACACCACCCCAACACCGGGAAGAATTCGCCTTCGTTGGTGCCGAGGTCCTCGCGTCTCTGGGATCTTTTGTTCGCGGTCAGCTGCTCGTTGCCTTCATAGTCGGCGTGGCCTCGTCGATCGGCATGTGGGCCATCGACCTGCCTTTTTGGCTGCTCATCGGGATGCTGGCAGGGATCCTCAACCTGATTCCGTTCCTCGGGCCCGTTGTTGGGGGAGCCCTTGCTGCAGTCGTCGGCCTGCTCAATGGAGATGTGACCCAATCGGTGTGGGCAGTCGTGATCTTCACCTTGATCCAACAGGTGGACAACCACGTCATCACACCTCTGGTGCAACGAACTCGGGTCAAGCTGTCACCGTTTGTCATCGTCCTCGCTCTGATAATCGGTGGCTCTCTCGCCGGCCTCCTCGGAGTCCTGATTGCAGTTCCCGTGACCGCTGCCGTCCGGATCATCCTGGGTCACCTTTGGAGGACGCGCGTTCTGGGTCAGTCCTGGCAGGAGGCAAGCGACGCCATGTTCGAGGTGACAGAGCCCCCGGAGCGGATAGCCGGAATCCGGAGAAGAGGGGCGGACTCGCAGAGCCGGCTATTCGACACCTCTGAGATGCAGAGCTGGCAGCAAGGTGACGCACCGCCGTCGGGAGGTGTGAAGTCGGAGCCAAAGCCTGAGACGCCCACCGAATCCAAGCCCGCGACGGGAAAGCACTCCGAAGAGCTGTACTGACGAAGCGGAATCTTGGGAAAGAGGTCTCACGCCCCTTCCGACCGCCACAACCATGTGGCGGCCACCTTCCCCGCACGCCTCCGGCTCCGGGGAAGGAAGAGGTCTCACGCCCCCTTCCGACCGCCATTCTGAGAAGGAAGAAGGGAGAGGGGCTACCTCAGATGTCGCCCAGGTAGGCCTCTCGCATCTGGGGGTTGGCCATGAGGGCCTCGGCTGTGTCGTCGAGGACGATCCGGCCGGTCTGCAGTACATAACCCCTGTCGGCTATCGACAACGCCATGTTGGCGTTCTGCTCGACCACGAAGACCGTGGTTCCGGCTTTGTTGATCCTGTCGATGATCTCGAAGTTCTGGGCGACGAGCTTGGGCGCCAAACCCATGGAAGGCTCGTCCATGAGCAGCACCTTGGGTCGGGCCATCAGGGCACGCCCCATCGCCACCATCTGCTGCTCTCCACCGGAGAGAGTCCCTGCTTTCTGGGCGAGTCGCTCTTTCACGCGCGGGAACAGATCGAATACCCGGTCGTAGTCTTCGGAGAGGTCCTCGCCATGACGCAGGTAGGCGCCGATCTCGAGGTTCTCTCGGACGGTCATCCTCTTGAAGAGGCGGCGGTTCTCGGGAACCATCGTGACACCGTTGGCAACACGCTGCGCCGTGCTCCAGCCGTTGACATTCTCCCCATCCAGCTCGACATGCCCTGTCGTCGGCGGGACGTAGCCGAGGATCGTCTTGAGAGTGGTTGTCTTGCCCGAGGCGTTGCCACCGAGCAAACAGACCATCTCCCCGGCGTAGATCTCGATGTTGGCGTCTTTGAGGATGTGGACCGCGCCGTAGTGGGTATTTACGTCCCGGAAGGCGAGGACCGGAGTGCGGTCACTCATACTCGCTCTCCTCATCGTCGCCGGCCTCACCATGTGGACGCCCGAGGTAGGCCTCGATTACGTCTTCGTTCGTGGACACGGTGTCATAGTCGCCCTCCGCGATCTTGACTCCATGGTCGAGGACCACCACGCGGTCGGACACGTTCTTGACCACTTTCATGTCGTGCTCGATGATCACAACCGTCAGCCCCCGATCGCTGCGTAGCTTGCCGATCAGCTCGGTGAGCTCGACGGTCTCTTTCGGATTCATTCCTGCCGTGGGCTCGTCGAGCAGGATGAGCCGGGGCTCGGTCGCCATGGCTCTGGCGATCTCGAGGCGGCGCCGATTTGCGTACGAGAGCACGAACGCAGGCTGGTCATGGCGATAACCGGCGAGTCGGGTGCCGAAGAATGAGAGGACCTCTTTGGCGTTGTCCTCGATCATCTGCTCCTCTTCCCGCTGCGCCTTGGTCTGGAAGATCGTGCCCCATATGCCTTGCTTGGTCCGGCAGTGCTGACCGACCATGACATTCTCCAGCACAGTCAGGTTCGGGAACAGCCTCACGTTCTGGAACGTGCGGGCGATGCCGCGCTTGGTGATCTCATTGGGGAGGTGACCCGCCACGTTGTCGCCGTCGAAGACGATGGTCCCATCATCCGGTGGGAACATGCCGGAGATGACATTGAAGAACGACGTCTTGCCGGCTCCGTTGGGCCCGATGACCGAGACGATCTCGCCCTCGTCGATGTGAAAATCGACCCCTCCAAGGGCCTTGATGCCCCCGAACTGCTTCTCCAGCCCCCGGATCTCCAGAAGGGGCATCAGACGGACGCCTCCGGTTCCTCGATGAAGGATCCCTTCTTATCGAGCCAGGCATCTTGGGCTGCCTCTTCCTGATGAAGCTCACGGCTCCGTCTGACCGACGGAAGCAGCCCTTCCGGTCGCTGCAACATCATGTAGACCAGAATCGCCCCGTAGATGAGGAGCTTGAACTCTGCGAACTCCCCTAGAAGCCCCTGGGACTTCGGTCCTCCCAGCACACCGATGAGGATCAGGGCACCGAGTGCGACTCCCCGGATGCTCCCCATTCCACCGACGATGACCACGACGAGGATGATGATCGACACGAGAACGTCGAACGAGTTGTGGAAGACGGTTCCCACCTTCGCCGAGAAGAGGGCCCCGGCAAAGGAGGCGATTATCGCGCCCGTCACGAAGGCCAGCAGCTTGGCTTGGACGGTGCTGATCCCAATGGCCTCTGCAACGTCTTCGTCTTCACGCATCGCCGCCCAAGCCCGCCCGATGCGCGACTCCTGCGTCCGATAGGAGATGTATGCGGCCACACCGACCAGGAGCATGGTCATGTAGATGAACAACTCGGGGGATGTCCCGGAGACGGAGGTCGCTCCGAGCGGAATCCCCGGGATTCGGGTGATTCCCTGGGCCCCACCGAGGAATGGGGTGAGCCAGTCGGAGAGGATGAGGATGCGGACGATCTCACCAAAGCCGAGGGTCACGATGGCCAGGTAGTCGCCACGCATGCGAATCACCGGCGTGCCCACCAGGACACCGGCTATCGCTGCCAGGACCATGACAACCGGGAGGGCCACCCACCAGTTCAGTTCGGGAGAGAAGGCGGGGCTGAGAGGAGAGGTCAGAACCGCCATGCCATAAGCGCCGACGGCGAAGAAGGCCACGTAGCCGAGGTCGAGCAGGCCGGCCAGCCCGACCACGATGTTGAGCCCGAGACCCATGAGGATGAACAAGGCGACGTTGATCAACAGCTCGTTGACGATGCCGCCGACCAGCATCGGGAGGACTATGACCAGGAGGGCTGCCACGCCAATGAGAGACCAGCGCAGTCGCGAACCTGCCTCGGAGTCCTTCGCCATCTGCGTGAGCTCGGCCCGCCTTCCCTTGTACCGAACACCGAGCCACCAGGCGAGAGCGCCAATGATGATCGCACTCCAGATGTGGAGGCCGCCGCCCCGGGCATAGATGAGGTCGACGATGGCGTCCACCTCGATGACGTCGGATACCACCAGCTCGAACAGAGAAAACAGGATGACCCAGATGGCGGAGCGGAAGACGCCTTCGCGCGGCTCGTCATCCAAACCGTATATGGCCCCACCGGCCGCCCCGGCCAACGCCGACGCCACGATCAGGACCACCGAGCCCAGTCCCAACCCAAAGTCGAACGTCATCATGTCGAACATGCGGTCGTTGATGTTGGGGAAGAATTCCGATAGGTCGAACGGGTTGACGGCGAGCATGAAGACCACGGCGAACACGCCGGCGATCAGACCGGCAACGAGCCCCTTTTGCGCGCCTTGCGCCACGTCGTGCTCGGGCTCCTCGAGAACACTGACCTTGCCCCGTGCCGCCATATGCCCGGCGATCGCGGGCGCCAGGAGAAGAGTGAGGTAACCGAGGCTGAGTATCGGGCTGATGAGTATGCGCTCGTCGAAGCTGACCAGCATCCCAATGGCACCGGTGAATGCCATGATGGCTCCGCCTATGAGCCCCCACCTCCTGGTGAGAGGATCGAGGCTCATACCCTGTCCTCCGACCCCAGTCTCTCACCCAGAAGCCCGGTGGGCCTGAAGATGAGGACGAGGACCAACGCCGCGAACGCAACCGCGTCTTTGAGCTGGCTCACCGCCGGAATTCCGAGCCCGGCGAGGACGAGCTGTGGGCCGACACCCTCGAAGAGCCCGAGTAGAACACCTCCGAGCATCGCTCCGGGCATGTTGCCGATACCACCAAGGACGGCCGCCGTGAATGCCTTGATGCCGGGCAGGAATCCAGTCAGGAAGTCGACGCCACGGAAGAGAAGCGCCCAGAGCAATCCCGCGACTCCGGCCATCGCCCCACCGACGGCAAAGGTGGTGACGATCGTCTTGTCGACGTCGATGCCCATCAGGCCTGCGATCTCCTTGTCCTCGGCGACCGCCCGCATCGCAGAGCCCGTCTTGGTCTGGGTGACGAAATACCAGAGCCCGATCATCGAGACGACGGCGACACCGATGACGAGGAGACGCGTTCCCGCGATGGGTATGCCAAGGATGTCGACGTTGCCGGAGAGCTGCGACGGTGCGGGTGGATAGTTGCGAATGGCGACACCGAACAACCCTGCGAACGAATACTGGACGAAGAACGAGACGCCGATCGATGTGATCAGTGGTATCAGGCGCGGAGCGCCACGGAGGGGACGGTATGCCACCCTCTCGATCGCCACGGCGACCAACGTCGATGTGATCATCGCGACGACAAGCACCACGAGGATCGAGATCCAGGGGTTCGAGTCCCAAAAACCGTTCTCAAAGAGCATGGTGGCCGAGATCAGCCCAACCATGGTCCCGGACATGAAGACCTCACCGTGGGCGAAGTTGATGAAGCCCAGAACGCCATAGACCATCGAGTAGCCGAGCGCGATCAGCCCGTACATCGACCCGGTCGAGATCGAGGAGACAATCAGGTCGCGCCAGGCCGCAGCCGAAGGCCCCTCACCATCCGCGAACTGTTGGATCGATCCGACGACCCCAACGACGATTGCGATGAGTGCCGCGACGCGCAAAAACCAGAGAAATCCGTCGACCCAATTGAATTTGAATCGGCGGGATCGTACGGGCTCCGGAGCGACTTCGGTTGACACGTGCGGCGGAACAATAAGCGAAAGCCCCGGATCTGGCTACCCAGACCCGGGGCTTTCTTGGTTTTGCCTACTTGTTCGGAGGGCTTAGCTCTCCGGGTAGGTGTAGAGGATGTTCGACTTGCTGGCCTGGTGGTCAGCGAGGTTGTTGTGCTGGAAGATGGAGATCACGGCAGCGCCGCAGTCACCGTATTCATCACAGCTGATCTCGCCGATGAGGCCGTTGAACCCGCTGATACCCGTGAGGTACTCGCGCAGCTCGGCACGGTCGATGTGGATGGTGTCTCCATCAACGACGGCGACCTCTTCGATGGCCATCAGCAGCATGGTCGTGGCGTCATATGCATGACCCCAGAAGTCCGCCGACGGGGCCTCACCGAACTCGGACTCGTAGTCCTCGAGGAACTGCGCGCCGTTGAGGTCGGTTGCCTCGTTGGTGTTCTCGGCGAAACGGGTGTCAGGACCTGAGAAGTACATGCCTTCCGACTCCGGAAGGTTCATGAAGTTCTCGACGCTGATCCCGTCTGCCCCCATCCACTCGACGTTCTCCAGGCCGGAGACGCCGGGTGCCTGCTGGACGATGAACGTCGCTTCTGCCGGGAAAATCGGCATGAAGATCAGCTCAGGACCTGCAGCGGCGACCTCGGTGAGGACCGGGACCATGTCGGTCTGGCCCACCGTGACCGCGGTGTGGATGACGATCTCACCACCAAGCTCCTCGAATGCGTTCTCGAACGCAGTCGTGAGGCCATTGGTGTAGGGGTCACCGTCGTGGATCAACCCAACCTTGGTGAGGCCGAGGTTGTTGAACACGAAGTTGGCGGCCGCCTGACCCTGGAAGAGGTCGTTGTGCGCGGTCCGGTAGTAACCCTCGTAGTAGTTCTCACCAGCAGTTCCCTCGAGGTCCGAGGTGAGGCTGGGAGAGGTGTTCGAAGCCGAGATCATGGCAAGGCCCGCATCGTTGATGATGGGCATGGCGCCTGATGCGGCACCGGAACACGAGGTACCGATGACACCGACAACCTGCTCATCAGAAACGATCGTCTGAGCGGCCTGCTGGCCACCCTCTGCGGAGCAAAGGTCGTCGAGACCGGCTCCGACTTCTACGTCGTGGCCATGGATCTGGCCGTAGTCCTCAACGGCCATGCGAATCGCACGCTCGTTGGGGATACCAAGGAATGCGACTTCACCGCTGATCGCGTTGAGAGAACGGATCTGGATGGCCTCGCCGGCTTCAACCGTCACGGCACCCAATTCACCGGCCTCGAACTCGGCTCCGCTGTCACCACATGCGGCGACAACGAGCGAGAGCACTCCGATGACAGCGAGGAAGCGCAAACTCCTCTTTTTATTCATATATTTCCTCCGTTGGTTTGTTGAGACGCGACCAAAGTCGTGACTCAGGGCGAAACTTTAGACCCATAGGCGATTTGTGACACCTCAAGTCGACCCATTTCCGGCCCACACAAGTTAGCTCGTCGGGCGTTTGCAGCGTGTTTCTCGGGGGTGAAATGGAGGTCTGCCCGGTGTCGGGAAGGGTGACCTGGGACGCTGGCTGCGGCCTTGGACGCGGCTACTAGCTCCCGATCTGCCGCTACCTTGAAGGGGTGGACAGAAGCTGCTCGCACGGCTTGACCCGGGTCGTCTGCCCGAGATCGTCGAGGTTGGTTTGCCCGACGCTATAGAAGTCGATCTCAGCGGACCCGACCAGCCGCCCCGCCGATCTGGCGATAGGCGCGCTCTCGAGAGCAAATGGGCGTGGTTCGGACTCGGGTTGGGGCTCGGTCTTGCTGTAGCGGCCTTGCTCTCCATCTCGGCCAGCAGGCCACCGGGTGACGAGGGCGTGGCGGGTGGGACCACGACAACGACAACCATGGCGCCGCGGGAGCCGGCCCCGATCGGGATCTCAGAAGAGGTCCCGGGCTTCCCCGACGGTCTGAACGTTCTCGTTTCGCCTGGAGAGGGCCGTGCATTGGAAGTGCTCACCTGGCCCCTCATCGGCGAGCCCGCATACCGCTCAATTCCTGTAGGCGACCTCGACATCGCAGGCACAGCGCGTTTCGATGTGTCTGGACAATTCCTCGCCGTCGCTTCGGCCACACCAGATGCGGTGATGCTTCAAGCCGGCCGGCCGAACACGTTTGGAATCGTCGCCAGCGGGATCAACGCCTTTGTGTGGCATGACAGCGAACCTGCCGACCTCGCCTGGACGAGGGTCGTCGAAAACGCGACCTTCGGGGACCAGCTGCAGGTCTGGGTGAGTGACGACGCCCAGCCGGGTGAGATCGTCTTCTCCGAGACGGGATCCTTCGTGGGCCAGCTCGGAGCCTGGGGAGATTGGGGCTTTGCGATCGTCGGCAGGACCGGCATCTCCGAGGGATCACCCACATTCGTCACCCGTGTGTACGACCCGACCGGAGACGTTCTGGCCGAGCACGAGGGTTGGATCGTCGCTTCTCACGGGAATGGCAGGCTGCTGTTGGAGCACACAGGCGAGCTCCGGGTCGTGCATGTCGGCTCCGATGAAGTGATCGGAATCACCGGGGCCGACCTGACCGGTGATGTGGTCGCAGGCGGCGAGTTCTCGCCCGATGGGAATCGTGTCGCAGTCACGAGTTTCGCCGGTGTCAGCGTCGTCAACCTCGATGACGGGTCGGTTTCAAACCACTCGATCAGAGCAGGCAGCCCGTCGATCGACTGGTCCTCGGACGGTCGATTCCTGGCAGTGAGCCTCTTCCGGGGCGTGGCGATCATCGATACGAACAACGGAGAGATCCATACGATTCTCGACTTGCAGACGACACGAGCGGTGTCTGCGGTCCCCATTGGCGGCGTGTAGCGCCTTGATTGCTTGCTGGGCCACCGATGTAGCCTCAGCGGGATGTCTGGCAGCGGTCCAATAGAAGAGATAGCGGCAAACGACTCCTATGCCCGCGTGGCAGAAGGCACGGTCATCGAAGTCTTCGACGACGGGCTGTTCCTGGATCGCACCGTCTTCTACGCAAGGGGAGGGGGGCAGCCCGGTGACGTCGGGACGATTCAGTGGGACGGAGGCTCGGTGGAGGTGCTCGACACCATCCGACGTGACGGCAAGCCTTTCCACGTGGTGGCGGAAGGGGCGGCGCTGCCCGATCCGAGCACGGCAGTGGAGGCGACGATCGATTGGGCGCGTCGATATCGGACGATGAAAGTTCACACCGCCCTCCACGCTCTGTCGGGGCTGGTGTTCCGCGACTATGACGCCAAGGTCACCGGTGGGAACATGACGCCCGATGGCGAAGCGCGGATGGATTTCGAGCTCGACGGGATCTCGGTCGAGTTCGGCCGCCAGGTGGAAGAGCAGCTCAACGCCGAACTAACCAAGGGATATCCGACGGAAATCCTCTACATGGCACGCGAAGAAGCACTGAAGGATCCCGACCTCATCCGGACCAAGGTGAATCTGATTCCCGAATGGGTTCAGGAGATCAGGGTGATCGACATCGTCGGTCTTGACAGGCAGGCCGACGGCGGGACCCATGTCGCGTCGACCCTCGAGGTTGGCCGGGTCGAGGTCGTCAAGACCGAGTCGAAGGGCAAGGCCAACAAGCGGATGCGGATCAGGCTGGTCTGAGCCGCGCCAAATCCGTAGATTCGTCACACTTGCTTGTTAGCAAGTACGGCCAATGATCGATTTCGTTCTCGGTGCCGCACTGGCCGGCCTCGCCGTGCGCGGCTGGCTCCGCGGGTTTGTTCGTGAGATCCTCGACCTGGTGGGGCTGGTTCTGGGCATCTGGGTCGCCTTCGCCCTCAGCGGGCCACTGGGCAATTTCCTCAGCGACCAGTTCGATGTGAGTCCCGAGGTGGCGAGGATTGGATCGGGGATATTGCTCTTCGTGCTCTTCGGTGTCGCACTCAGCATTGGGGCTCATTTCCTGTCCCAGGTCATGCGACTTCCTGGCCTCAACCTGCTGAACCGAATCGGGGGCGCTGCCGTGGCCTCGCTTTGGGGGGTCGCGTTGATCTTGGTGATCGTCAACTTCGCCAGTGTCCTTCCCCTCCCGGACGGCTGGTCTGACCAGTTGGAGGGCTCGACCGTGGTCGAGGCGATTGCCGGTGACGACGCGTTGCCCCAACGTCTGTTCGAGAGACTCGGCGATGACGGGATTCTTGCCTCCCTCTCGACTCTGCAATCACTGTTCGGGGCAGACAGGGCGGTACCTCAGGGCGAAGAGGTGCTCCAGATCCCACCGGCGCCTGCCGACGAGCTTCGCCAGGCTCGGGAGGAGACGGGAACCGCAGTCGACAGGCTCAACGAGTACCGGCTTGACAACTCGGTGGGTGCTCTGCTCGTCGCGCAGCCACTGACCAACGTCGCCGAGTCTCGCGCCACCCAGATGTACACATCCGGCCGGATCAGCCGCGACACGCCGATGGGCGGGTCGGTGTCGGACGATATCGCCGCCGCGGGGATCCTTCTCGAGATCGATGGGGAGGCCCTGGCTCTTGCTTCCACCACGCGGGCGGCCGTCGACGCCCTGCTTTCGGACACGGAAGCATCGGCACTCATCGGTTCGGCTGCCTACGACCGGGTCGGTATCTCGATTGTGGAGGGCCCGACCGGGTTGCTCCTGGTCGTGGTGCTGGGAGGGTGACCCCAGGTCTAGGGGCGCTGGCGCTCCCCGGTGCGCCGATGGACGACCGACCCGGCTTCTTCGTCGGTTGGCCTCGTTTTCCGGTTCCTCGTGATTGCCACATATCCGACGCCGCCCAGAACGATGACAGCTCCGATCATTTGGAGGAGAGACGGGCTCTCGGAGAAGAAGACGGCACCCCAGACCATCGTCAGGACGGGTTGAAGGAGAATGATCGTTGCGGTCTCCACTGCAGGAAGCCGTGGTAGCGCGTAACCGATGAGCAGCCATCCGAAGACCTGTGCCGTGAGTGCGAGAGCAATCAGCCAGCCGTGCGCTGGAAACGTCGGTACCAGGTCGAGGCCGCGTCCGAGGACGAGCCCGAGGAGCAGAGCACTGACGAAGGCTCCGACGGTTGCTTCCAGAAGCGGCCCCGCGGGCGGGGCGAACGTGGTGTTGGAGGCTCGGTAACCCAGTATGAAGGCGGAGTAGAACATCGCAGCGACCAATGCGAGGACGGCACCAAGCACCGGGTTCGACCCGAAAGCGCCTTCCTGGCCGAGTCCGCTGACCAGAGCGACTCCGAATAGCACTACCGGCACGGCCCCCATCGTGCGTCTGTCTGGGCGCTCCCTGTGGACCAACCAGGCTCCCAACGCCACCCAGATCACCTGTGAGTTGGCGATCAGGGTGGCCAGGCCGGCCCCGATGAAGTTGATCGCCTCGTGCCACAGCACGATGTCGATCCCGAGCATTAGGCCTGCCGCGAAGCTGAGCCATCGGCGTTTGGCCGAGCGTCTGTCGCTGTCCCGGCGCCACCACCAGATGAAGAACAGGACGGGGGCGGCGTACAAAGCCCTGAATACCGCTCCCGTTATCGGGTCGACATCGGACAGAGCAAAATAGATCGCTGAGAAGGAGATGGTGACGGCGCCGACCAGCGCAGCCACGATGACGCGGCGCGAATCCGGATTCCCGGCTGCCTCCGTTGTCTCCATCTGCGCAGATTAGGGATCGCGTGTGGCCACACCGAGTTCAGCTGGCGGCGAGCTCCTTGTACTCCTCGAAACTCGCCTGTAGCGCTGCGACGAAGCGATCGGAGTCGGGGAGCGCGTCGTAGTCCGCATGGACTCCCCACAGCAGGCGGCCGTCGTACGAGAAGAGCGCAACTCCGACTCCGTGCTGCGCCCACAGGGGCACAAGGGGGTAGTTCGCCAGCATCCGTGACTCGAGAAGATACATGGGGAATTGGGGTCCCGGGACGTTGGTGATCGTCATGTTGAACGGCCGGAGACGTGGCCCGGCGAACCGATTTGCCATGGAAAGGAGCGTGATCGGCGTGCCGGAGCTGACCTCGACCAGCGTTGAGGCACCGAGCGCCTGATTGGTCTCCTTCAGCTGCACAGTTCTCTCGCTGATCAGCTCGAGGCGCTTGGCCGGGTCCGGCTCATCGATGGGGATCTCCAGGAGCCACATCGCGACCTGGTTCCCGAGCGCTCCTCGCTGATCAGACGCCCTCGTCGAAACCGGGATCATGGCCCTGAATTCCGATCCGGTCACGTCGAAATCGCGTTCCTCGATCAAGAACTTGCGAATTGCGCCGGTTGTGATCGCGACGATCGTGTCGTTCAACGAGCCACCGAGTGAGTTCTTGATGCTCTTCACCGCGTCGAGAGGCATCTCGGTCCAATCGAACCGGCGGTTGGGTCCTATGTCGGGGTTGAGGGGGGTGCGGTCCGACGGCCGGAGCCAACCCGACCTCAGGGAGCTGACGGCGGCGGCGGATTTGTCGAGGGCCCGGTCTGAGATCTCTTTCGTGTCCCGGATCGCCTCGGTCAGGTTGCCCAATCTGTCCATCAAGCGCCTGGTGGCGCGCGCAGCCTCAGCGACGGCGAGTTGGCTCGATGTCGGAGCGGGACGCGGCTCCCAGTCAGGTGATTCTTCGATCTCGGAATCGGGGACCACATTGAGGAGGATGGTCGTCAAGTCGACCCCAGATAGGCCGTCGATCATCGCATGGTGGATCTTGGCGATCAGCGCGAATCGATCGCCCTCGAGGCCCTCGACCACCCACAATTCCCACAGCGGCTTCTCCCGGTCGAGAGACGTCGACATGATCCGGCCGGCCAGAGCTTTCAGTTGCTGTTCGGTGCCCGGTCGTGGGAGAGAAGTGTGACGCACGTGGTAATCGAAGTTGAAAGCCGAGTCATCTACCCACACCGGCCTTCTGTCGTAGGGAACCCACTCGAGACGCTGGCGGTAGCGAGGGATGTACTGGAGCTTGGCGAGGATGTGAGCCCTGATCCGTTCAATGTCGATCCCACCGCTCTTCGTCGTCATTGGCTCGGCGTCAAACAGCGCGATACCGGCAACATGCATGTGAAGCGAGCGTGTCTCGAGCGCCAGGAATGACGAGTCGAGAAAGGTGAGCGGTTCGTAGTGGAAGTCAGACATCCACTAGCGAAGATAATCGCTCGTGGCGGGGCCGGAGTCGCCCGGCATTCCGTGCGACTCTCGCTCGGCCTTCGTTGGCCTCAGGCCGGACGGGCGACGGTGGGCTCGACGTGTGGCGAGTCCTTCCGTGTCAGGACTATTACCTGATCGGTGTCGGCGAGGCTCACACCAGTTGTGAGCGGGAAGGTGTCGTTGGAGCCGACCACGACAATCGGGAAAGACTCTCCGGCGACCAAGCCGTTTTCCTCTCCAGGCTCAGGGTTGACCCGGAATCGCGTGACCGTCGCCCCGCCGGTAGCGATGGCATGTTCCCAGTCCGCCAGCGACTCCGGAGCGTGGATGACCTCGATGCCGGAGCCGCGAAGCTGGCCTTCGAATGTCTTGAGGTCCGATTCACGCAGCAGCGACACGACTTCCGGCACTCCGAGTTCCGAAGCGAGTTGCACCGAGAGGAGGTTGGCTTCGGCGTTCGGGGTAGCCGCGATCAACCGGGCAGCCTGATCGACGCCGGCTTCCATGAGCGTCGCCTCTTCGAATCCGCTGCCCGAAATGACCCGCAGCCCATCTTTGGCGGCCGCTCGCTGGTTCGCCCGGTTCGGGTCGATCAACACAACCGGAGTTGTCTCTGCGAGCAACTTGGCGAAGGTCCGTGCAATCGGGCCCGCTCCAACGATGACGGTGTTGGTGCGATCGCCGGCCCTGACGAGCTCTCCTCGTCTTCGAAGCCAATTGACCCCGATCGTCAAGAGCACCGGCACTGTTGCAGTCGTGAAGATCGCCATGAACACGAGAATCGAAAACACTTCCGTGTCGATGATCCCTTGTGCGAGCGCAATCTCGGCCACGATGATCTCAACCGCTCCCCGCCCGTTCATCCCCGTTCCAAGCACGATCCCTTCACGCCACCCGAGCCCCGTCGGCAGGTAGAAGAGAGCTGTGCCGACCACTTTGGCAACCGTCGCCACGACGATGACAAGGACCAAGAGGAGGAGGTCGGTCTGGAAGACTCCCAGGGACACTTCGAACCCTGCGGTCACGAAGAAGACCGGAGCCAGCGTCCCGACCGAGACCGTGGCGAGTCTTTGCTGAACTTCTCGGGACGCCTTGGCCGTCATCACCCCGGTGTCGATGAAGAGGCCCGCGACGAAGGCACCGAGTATGGCGTGAATGCCGGCCAACTCGGCGGCCCACGCCATTGTCAGGCCAAATGCAATGACGGCCAGGAGTGCGCGCCCCCTGTCCGGATCGGCTATTCCTGGGAGCCGGGACAGACGGGGAAGGCCCCAGCGACCGATGATCAGCGCGACGAAGCCGAATCCGATCGCCTTGATCCCGGCGATTCCCGCAGTGGCGAGGGAGATGCCTCCCTCGGTCCCGGGACCGATTATCGACGCGAAAGCAACCAACACTGCAACGTCGGAGATCAGGGCGGCCGCCACCAGGACATGCGCGATCCGGGTGTCCAGGATCTTCAGGTCCACGAGAATTCTCGACTTGGTGGCCAGCGAGGTCACGCCCATAGCCAGGCCGACGAAGATCGCCTCGAGCAGTGTCCGGTCGAACCAGAGCATGAGGACGATACCCAGCGCAGTTGGCACGATGAACCCACCGAAGGCCGCCATCAATCCGGGCATAGACGCGCGGCGGAGATCGCGCAGCTGCAGGTGCATTCCTATGTACAGCATCATCAGGAGGACTCCGAATTCGCCGAGGATCTCCAGCGCTTCGTTGCCACTTATGAGGCCAAGGAGCGGGGGCCCCAGGAGGATCCCTGCGATCAGCTCTCCCAGGATGGTGGGATATCCGAATCTCGACGCCAGCTTGCCGCCGGCTGCGGCGGCGGCAAGCACCAGGGCGATCATGATTATCTCGTTGTGCATCAGACTGCCTCTGGCTGGCGCAGCGACCTCGACTGCGCGGAGAGCACATGAATGAGAAGTTCCTCCGGCTTCCCTCTGACGCACTCCGAGATCTCGTCATCCACACGCACGAGCTCCGACACGGGAGTCCACGAGACCGGGAGGTTGTCCCAGAAAGCCGCCGCACTCGGGCAGGTGCGCGCAGCGATCACGAGCTTCGGATGCTGCAGCTGATCGTTGACGAGATGGAAAGTCGATGCCGATCCATCGATCACTCGATCCGAGACCACGAGGGTGTTCCAGGCAAGGAGGCCCGGGTCGACTTTCGCTGTCCGGAATCTGACGAAGTCGAATGAAGTCTTGTCAGGGTTGGCGTGGCAGAAGCATGGACCGTAGAACAGGGTCCAGATCTGACGCTCGGCAGCCAAATCGCTCATCTGTAACCTCGCCTTCTCTGATTCGGGCTCCGTTACCTCTCAATTGTCCAGCGTCGACATGACGCTGCCGTCCCAGTTGTGTGACAATCTCGTGACAATCAAGACGCCCTCTTCTACCTGCCGTAGCATCGAGGAGAACCATTGGACGTTTGCTCAGAAATGACCCGGGTTTCAGCGCCGACGATGCGGTCGCAATGACAGGGCCGACCGGTGGCGGCCGGGAGAGGATTCTGGTCGTCGAGGACGACGGACGGCTGAGGGATGCGCTCAGGCTCGCCCTGGAGGAAGAAGGCTATGTCGTCGACGGAGTGGCGGATGCCCGCGCCGGTATGGAGGCGTTTGCCGAGAAATCCCCTGACCTCGTCCTGATCGACCTGGTTCTGCCCGGCGGTAGCGGGCTGGACCTGTGCAAGGAATTGAGGAGGGACCACGACACCCCGATCATCATCATCACGGCGCGGGACGACTCTCATGACGTTGTGGCCGGACTCGAGTCGGGTGCCGACGACTACGTCACGAAGCCGTTCGTCTTCAAAGAGCTCTCGGCCCGAATCCGCGCCCTTCTTCGCAGGTTCCGCATGGCCGATGACGGAGCCGGCCAATCCCGGATGGTGTTCGGCGATCTCGAGATCCTCCCAGACGAAGGGCGTGTCATCAGAGCTGGCGAGGACGTGGCGCTCACCCGAACCGAGTTTCTGCTCCTCTGTGAGCTTGCCGGGAGCAACCGGAGAGTTCTGAGCCGGGAGCGGCTGCTGGACGGCGTCTGGGGTTACACATACTTCGGCGATGGCAGGGTGGTCGACGCCCACATCCGCAGGCTTCGGAAGAAGATCGAGCCCGACCCGTCACAACCGCGATACGTGTTGACGGTCCGGGGCCTTGGGTACAAGTTCGATCCGCCGACAAACGACTCGGCCTAATGGTGGAGGGATCCACTCAGCCCCGCGGGCGCCAGGGACGGTTCGGGCTCCGCGGCCGAATCGTCATTCGCTTCGCTTCGATTGCCCTACTCCTCTCCTTGACGTTGGGGCTGGTCACGTATCTCACCGTTCGCCAGATAGTGGTGGAGAATCGAGAAGAGTCGGCGATCGACCAGGTGGCGCGAGATGCTCTCCTGCTGGAGGCGGTCGGGCCGGACTCGACGAATCCCAGCGAGTTGCTCGCATCGATGCGGCCACCGTCACGGTCGACGCCTCTGTTCCTCGCGGAAGGACGTTGGTTTGCTGCCTCACTACAGGTGAGGCCGGAAGATCTCCCACAGGACCTCGTCGAGACCGTGGTATCGGGCGTCTCCGCACGGCAATTCACGAGACTTGGCCCTTCGCCTGTGCTCGTCGTCGGAACGCCTCTGCGGGCGGACCTCGGGGCGTACTTCGAGGTCTTTCGTCTTGACGACATCGAGGCCACACTGTCGGCCCTTTTGACAGTCCTGATGATCGCCGGGCTAGGGACCACCATTGCTGGAGCCCTCCTTGGATGGGTCATGGCCGGCCGCGTGCTTCAGCCCTTGCACCAGGTGGCAGGTGTTGCCCAGCAGATCGCGGCCGGAGAGTTGGAGAGCCGCATTGACGAGACTCTGGACCGCGATCTGCTCACTCTCACGTCATCGTTCAACCGGATGGCGGATGCGCTACAGGAGAGGATCGCACGGGAGGCACGATTTGCATCTGATGTGGCCCATGAGCTGCGGACCCCCGTCACCACACTGGTCACCTCCCTCTCCGTGATCGAGCGACGGCGTGACGAGCTCACTCCACAAGGTCGGGAGGCGCTGGACCTTCTGTCTCGCGATGTCCGGCGGTTGGAGCGGACCGTCGCCGATCTGATCGAGATCGCAAAACACGACGCGGGCGTGGCGACGGTAGACCTCGAGCCCGTGCCGGTGGCCACTCTCCTCGGCTGGCTGCTCAACAGGCTCCGACGGCCAGATATCCCGGTAGATATCGACGAGCCAGCGACCCGCTCGACGGTGCTCGTCGATCAAATGAGGCTCGAACGTGTCCTCGCGAATCTCATTGACAACGCTGAATCCTATGCCGGCGGCGTTGACCGTCTCTCCGTCGAAGGACGTCGTGACGCCGTGCTGATCGCCGTCGAGGACAGTGGACCCGGTATTCCCATCGAAGAGCGGGAGAGAATCTTTGAGCGTTTCGCTCGCGGTCAGGATGCCCCCCGGACCGGGGAATACGAGGGCAGTGGTCTCGGCCTTTCTCTCGCCCAGGAAAACGCCCGTCTCCAGGGTGGGTTGGTGCGGATCGAGGGAAGACCGGGTGGCGGCGCGAGGTTCGTCGTGGAGGTGCCGGTGGTCGAACTATGAGACGCCTCCTCATGGCTGGGATAGCGGGCTTGGTCGTCGCATGCGGCGTACCGCTTGACGCAGGCCCCGTACCCATCGAAATCGAATATGAACTGCCAGAGGATGTGGCGGCGTCTGACGGCGAGGACCTCGTCGCGATGTTGATGTTTCTCGTGCGCACAGATCGGCTGGTCCCGGTGACGAGAGACCTGCCCGCAACGGCGGATCTCCACGGAGTGATCGATTCGCTGCTCGACGGCCCCACCGTTCCGGAGGAGCGGTCCCAACTCCGCACAGCCATCCCTCCCGCCACGATGCTTCTCGGCGTAGAGAGTGACGGCTCGGTCGCGATCGTCGACCTGAGTGCCGGGTTCACGTCCGTAGGAGGCGAAGAGGAGCTGTTGGCGGTTGCCCAGTTCGTGCTCACATTGACGTCGCTTCCGGGCATCGACTCCGTCGGGTTCAGGGTCGAGGGTCGGCCAACCAACGTCCCTTTGCCAAGTGGGGCTCTATCGGAGGCCCCGGTCACGGCCGAGCCCTACCTCAATCTGCTCGATCTCGGGGACGAGAGCGGATGACTGTACAGATTGGACCTCGTCGACCTTCCACCGTGTTCGGTTGCTACGCTTCGTGGTCAGCAAGTTGGCGTGCTTCAAGAGCCAGTGGGGCAGGTGATGAGAGTGGAGACCCGGCGCTATTCCAGGCCGAGCTCGTCGCCTCTGCGTGTGACAGGCTCGAGCACGAGAGCGGTTGACTCCGTCCAGATGGAGTTCACCGGCGAGGTCGTGTCAGGCCAGGGTCTTGCCGCCAGCCGGATGACCGACACGGTCGTGGGCGTGATTCAGGCTCTCACGGGCGGCATGCGCGTGATCCCGGGGACGCTCAATCTGCTTTTGGACCAGGACTTCGACTCCCCGGGTCAGTGGACCATACCGGCATCGCGGCTTGGTGACGCATGGGAGTCGGCCACCGGTCAGAGTGTCTATCGCATCTCCCGGATAGAGATAGTCGGGGAGATTCCGGCGCTTGCAATTCAGGCAAAGGAGATCGACGGCTACCCACCGGATCGGATCGAAGTTGCCAGCTCGATCCACCTTCGCACGATGCTCGGGCTGGAGAATGGCGACCGCATCCGGTTTCGCGTCCTCTAGCGAGTGCCGGCTAGGCGCAGCCTGCGTTGGACTCATGAGCCGCAGTTCCATGGGAAACCTGCGTACGTGCTCGCCGATTGCGAGCACGCCGCGCCCCCGGCAGGAATCGAACCTGCGACACCGGGTTTAGGAAACCCGTGCTCTATCCACTGAGCTACGAGGGCGATGACGACGGGGTCCGCCATGGGCGTGTGGATAGGGAGATCCTACGCGTGGAGCAGGGGTTTGAAGAACTCGTCGCTGGCTCTAGGGCGACTATCTAGGGCGACGTCACCCGACCACTCGGGCGCTGTGTGTCCGGCTGTGGCCTGGGTTCCTTGGAAGGCTTGTGCGAGTCGCCCTTGGCATGGCGGGCACGCCTTCGCTTCGTTTCGCCATGGGTGCGCATCTTCAAGGCCCACTGACTATCTCCGAGCGGTAGATGGCCTCTCATTTGACCAAGGGGGTCGGCAGCCAGCGATCTTCGGAGTCGCGGCCCTGGGCCAGCGTCACATCGAGAACATGGTCGGCACAGACCTGTCCAACCGGCGTGACAAAGGCGGCCGCTTCGGGGCAGTGAGCGCATTTTGTGTTGTTCGGGGAGGAGGCTTGGCCCATGTCGACAGATCGACCACTCGCGGTGGAAACCTGGGGGTCATTTGCACGGCGCGCAAAGTGACTAGCGCGTGCCCGGCCTCAAGTGTTCAACCAAGGGATGCCGATAGTGCAGATCGGTGACGGGTTGTCGAGACCGAGGGCAGGTACCCTTCGGCTCCCGGTTCCGGCGACCCGTCGCATGAGCTGGGACACTGCCCAGACCCGCATCAATTGTGGCGTAGTAGTCCGATCACTATCCCATCGGCCAGCGCCTGCCATGAGGCCTCGATGACGTTCTCGTGCACGCCGATCGTCCCCCATGAGTCTTCGTGGTCGGTCGTCTCGATCAATACTCGAACGCGGGCTGACGTGCCGTCTCGGCTGTCCAGGACGCGCACCCGGTAGTCGGAGAGGCTGAGCTGGTCCACCGAAGGAAAGTGAGGACGCAATGCTTGACGCAGTGCCATGTCCAGAGCATGAACAGGACCCACGCCATCCCCGTCCTCTTCCGCAATCTCGCCGCCGACTCGGAGCCGCACCGTTGCCTTGGACTGAGTGTCCCCCCGCTCGTCACGTTCGGATCGCACTTCGAATGTCTCGAGCTCGAAGAAGGGATTGACCCATCCCGTCATCTTCCTGATGAGGAGCTCAAAAGACCCATCGGCCGCTTCGAAGTGGTAGCCGCGGTGCTCCAACTCCTTTACTTGCTCGATGACTGCCGCAGCCAGCTCGCCGTCGACGTCTAGGCCGAGTTCCTCTGCCTTGGACATGACGGAACTCTTCCCGGCCAGCTCGCTGATCACCATTCGCGTTCGGTTGCCCACTTTCGCCGGCTCCTCGTGCTCGTACGCGTCCGGGCGACGGGCCAGCGCCGATGTGTGAAGCCCGGCTTTGTGGGTGAACGCAGATGCCCCGACATAAGGCTGATGTGGATCGAGAGCGATATTGACTATGTCTGCGATGTGATGGGAGATCGACGTGATCAGCCCAAGATCGCCGGTGATCACCTTGCCGCCCATCTTCACTTGCAGGTTCGGTATCAACGTCGAGAGATTGGCATTGCCGGTCCTCTCCCCGTAGCCGTTGATGCAGCCCTGCACCTGATAGACGCCCGACTCCACTGCTGTCATCGAGGAAGCGACCGCCGTCCCTGCGTCGTTGTGAAAGTGAACGCCGATCTTGGTGTCGGAGAACTGATTCCGCACTGCGTCGATCGCTTCACCCGTCGCGCGGGGGAGAGAGCCGCCGTTCGTGTCACAGAGGACCAAACGCTCGGCCCCTGCTTCGGCTGCGGTCTTGAGAACACTCAGGGCGAACTCCGGGTTGCTCCGGAACCCGTCGAAGAAGTGCTCGGCGTCGAAGAAGACCCGGCGCCCATGTGACTTGAGGAACTCGATCGACTCGCCAACCATCCGGAGCCCCTGGTCCAGGTCCGTTCGCAGCGTTTCGAGCACGTGGTAGTCCCACGACTTGCCCACCAGGCAGATGAACTCGGTGTCCGCATCGAGCAGGGCGCGAAGTTGCGGATCGTTCTCGACGTTTCCGTTCGGCCGTCTCGTCGACCCAAAGGCGGTCAGGGTCGCGTTCTTGAGGGAGAGCTCGGACCGGGCGCGGTCGAAGAACTCGGTGTCCTTTTGGTTGGCGCCTGGCCAGCCACCTTCGATGAAGGCAACCCCAAGCTCGTCGAGCAATCTGGCCACACGCAGCTTGTCGTTGACCGTGAGGCTGATCCCTTCCTGCTGGGATCCGTCCCGAAGTGTCGTGTCGTATATCTCTACTTGCATTGGCATGTCCTGTGAATGAGAAAACCCCCTGCGTGTGCAGAGGGCTTCGGGCACTGACCACTGGTGGTGAGTGCCTAATCGATAATGATGATTGTTGAGATCGATGATGCGTTCATTTGCGGGATGAGTATTACGCAGGCGGGGCCGTCGGTCAAGGCTTCGCTCTGCATCTCTGGCGAACCGACTTGCAACGTTGTGTGTTTCCTTGCTCATCTCTTCCGGGTAAGTGCTTGTTGAGTAGCCGCAACGGAACGGAGCAACCGTGCCTGTCAAGAAGAAGCCTCTACCGGAGAGAATCGATCGGATAGAGGAGCGATTGGCCGAGATCAAGCTCGAACTCGCAGAGCTGAATCAGAACGTCGAGGGCGAAGAGCTCGACTCAGAGGAAAAAGCAGAGATCATGGCGACGGTCGGTCACCTTCGCGACGAGGAACGCGTCTTGCGGGAGCGACTCGATGAGCTCGAGGAGACCGGGTCGTCACCAGAACACTGACCTCTCAGTCGTCGTCTCCACCACCTCTCTTGACGTCGAAACCCATGAGATCGGCCAACTCGATGAAGTGATCCATCAGGTGCCCGGCCTCCTCGGTGTCTGCCAGGCCCTGGATCTGATTCCCCAGTCTCTCCAGCTCCTTCTTCAAGGTCTTCTGGTCGTCGGCCGCCCAAGCGACCATGACGGCGTCCAGCGTCTCCGAAATATCCTTGATGTCTGGAGGAAGGTAGGTCGGCGGGGACAACTCGGCGATGTGCGCTTCGAGTTCGGCAGCGGCGGCCTCGATGGGAGGCAACGTCGTCGTTGTGCTTGCCTGGGTGGTGGTGGTCGCAGCAGTTGTTGTCGTCGTGCTCTGAATAGATGTTGTTGAGGAGGACGTGATAGCCGCCGCCGGGCCCGATCCGTTCGACACGGTGGCGAAGATCGCAAGGCCGAGCGCTCCGAGAAGCAGCGGGACGGCGAGGAGCCAGTTGCGTCTACGGAAGGGTCCTCGGAGCTGTTGAGGATTGAGTATCGCGGTCGGATCCGACGCGCCAACGGATGGAGGGCGACCTTCACCACTACCGGCCGGCGCCGAGGGGATCACGAGGGTGCCGTTACGGCGTAGCGCTCCGGCAAATTCGCTCGCCTTCGAAGGTCTGAGGTCGGGGTCGGCGGACATGGCGGTCATGACCGCACGCGCCGCACTCGCCGGGACACCCGACAGCGGGGCCGACTCGCCGGCTCGAATCGCGCTGACAAGCGCTCCGAGGCTTTCCGCCTCGAAGGGGGCCCTGCCCGTCAGCATCTCGTATGTGACCGCCCCAAGGGAGTAGATGTCCGACCGTGGGGTTGCCGAACCGCCTTCTATGACCTCCGGAGCGAGATAGGCGAGGGTGCCGACCAGTGAGCCGGGCTCGGTGATCGTGGCTGTGTCATTCGCCGAGCGGGCGATTCCGAAATCGGCGAGCTTCACTTTCCCGTCTGTCTGGAGAATCAGATTGGATGGCTTCACATCTCTGTGGATGACCCCTTGTTCGTGTGCGTAGTCGAGGGCAGCGGCAACCTGTTCGACTATCGACGAAGCCGAGGCAAGATCGAAGGGCCCCGTTCTGGACAAACGTGTCCGCAGAGTCTCGCCTTCCACCAACTCCATCACGATGAAAGGTCCGTCTTCGTCTTCTCCGGTGTCGTAGACGGTGACGATCCCCGGGTGGCTGAGCGAGGCTGCAGCCTGTGCTTCGCGGCGGAACCGCTCAGGAAAGCGTGGCTCAGCCGCCGAGTGCGGCAGGAGCCGTTTTACGGCTACTAAACGGCCGAGAACCGTGTCTCGAGCCTTCCATACTCTCGCCATTCCCCCGGTGCCGAGCGATTCGATCAATTCGTAGCGGTCTGAGGCCAAATTGGCACCCCGTTGTCGACACAACCGGGCTCACGGAATACCCCAAGGACTGCATGGGAAAACCGCGAAGCGCCGGCGACGAAGCTCTCATTCTGGCCACCTGTCTCGGTTAGTTGCGCGGGCGAGCCGGGCTGTCTAATCGAAGACTGCGGTCCTATTGCCGTATGTCAGGATCCGGTCATCGAGGTGCAGCCGCACGGCGCGTGCCAAGACCACCTTCTCGAGGTCCCGCCCCTTCTGCTTCAGCTCATCGATGCCATCGCGATGACTGACCCGGAGAACGTCCTGGGCGATTATGGGCCCTTCATCGAGCTGCGAAGTCACATAGTGCGCTGTGGCGCCGATCAGCTTCACCCCTCGTGCGTGGGCCTGGTGGTAGGGCCTGGCGCCGGCGAATGCGGGAAGGAATGAGTGATGGATGTTGATGATCCGGTTGCGGTACACCTCCACCGTCGACGGAGGCACAATCTGCATGTACCGGGCCAGGATGAGTAGATCGACCTCGTGATCGTCGGCGAGCTCTCGGATGGCGGCGGAGTGGGCCGACGGGTCATCACCATCCACAGGCACGTGGTGAAAAGGGATCCCGTGGTGGCCCACGAGGGTCCCATGGTCGGGGTGGTTCGATGCCACGAACATCAGCCGCGCCGGTTCCATCTCGCCGATGTCCCAACGACTGAGCAGATCGGCGAGGCAATGGGTCTCGTGTGAGGTGAGGATGGCGACTCGGGTGGGGCGCTCTCTCGTTCGCAGCTTCCAGGCCATCTCGAACCCCGCCGCGATGCCGGCGAAATCCTCTTCGACTCCCTCAATCGACCCATCGGGAGGAAGCGTGAATTCGATCCGTTGCAGGAAGAGGCCCTCTTCCCGATCCACGTGTTGGTCGGCGTGCACGATGTTGGCTCGATGCTCCAGAAGAAGACCGGCGACCTCGGCGACGATGCCAGGACGGTCCGGGCAGCTGATCAACAGGGTCGATGCGTTGTGTTCCATCGCGTGAGGCTGTTTACCACGCTCTGACGTAGGTGATGGGCGGGCCATCCGACCCGCCCGGTGGGATATTCAGGAACGAAGCGTCGCCTGGACGTCGAATTCGACCTGGAACTCCTTGGAGACGAGCACTCCTCCCCCTTCCAGAGGGACATTCCAGGTGAGTCCGAATTCCTCACGGTTGATCGCACCCGTGGCCACGAACGCAGCCTTCGTGTTTCCATAGGGGTCGCTGGCCGAACCCTCAAAGGCCAGATCCCAGGTGACCGATCTGGTGGTACCACGGATCGTGAGATCTCCTGTGAGCTTCCAGGAGTCGCGCTCCCGGGCAATGCTCGTCGACTCGAACCTGACTATCGGGAAACCGTCGGCGTTGAGGAAGTCGGGGGAGCGAAGATGCTCATCGCGATCGGCGACTCCGGTGCTCACCGACCTCGCCTTGGCTTCGATCTCGACGCTCGACTCGAGTGGGTCCTCAGCCACGACGATGGTCCCTTCGATCTCGCGGAAAGTACCGCGGACCTTCGTGACCATCAGATGTCGGGCGGTGATTCGCAGGTCGCTGTGAGCCGGATCGAGGTCCCACGTTCCGGATGCCGGTGCGGTCCTGTGCTCGGTCTGGGTCGGGGCGGTCATGTTTCACCTTTCAATAGTTGAAATGTCAATCGTCACGGTAGGACAATATGTTTGAACTGTCAACTATTCAATTCTCAACAAGAGACGGCTATCATGAGCACGATGACCACCCGAGAGCGCACCAGTCTCGACACTTCAGATCAGGCGGTCTGGCGTTCCTATTTGCTTGCAGCCCGGCTGCTTTTCGAGGAGATAGATCGGAGCCTGAGCGAAGAAGTCGACCTTTCACTGCCTGATTACACATTGCTCGTCAGGTTGGGGGAGGCCGGCGAGGATGGACTGAGGATGGGCGAGCTGGCCGACTCCGCTGTCTTCTCCCGCAGTCGGATCTCACACGCCGTGGCCCGTCTGGAGCAGGCCGGCTGGGTGGAGCGACGCTCCTGTCCGACCGATCGCAGGGGCAGCTTCGCCTCGCTCACCGAGTCTGGTCGTGACAAGCTCGCTGAAGCAGAGCCGGTCCATGCTCGTGTGGTTCAGCAGCATCTGCTGGCTGCCGTCGATGACAAGGATTCCCTGAGGAGGCTCACAGATTCGATCGGAAAGTCTCTGGGAGCCGAACCAGGCGATCCAGTCTGTTGAGCTCAGTTCAGGGCAGCCTGCTTGCGATAGCGTCGCGGGCGTCCCGATACGCTCGCGAGAGCTCATAGCCGGAGTGGCCCCGCCCCCGCTCGTCGAGGATGTCGACGATGCTCCCGCCTAGTGGTTTGCCTCCAATTGGATCATCCACCCGCCACAGATTCGTCCAGCCTCCCTGCAGCCTGGCGGGAAGCGTGGCGATGAGGTCGCTCATCCCGACGTCAGGAAAAAGCCTCTCGTAGAGCAGGCCAATCGGGCTTCCGTACGTGAGCAGTCCCACGGCCGCCTCGCCGCCCTCCTCGCATGCCCGGTTGGCCGCCACTGCCGCGATCACCGATCCCTGCGAGTGGCCGGCAAGGACGGAGATCCCGTCACTTCTCAGGTGCCGTTCGAGCTCTGTGACCACTTTCGGGCCATAAGCCGGAGGGCCGAGAGGGTGGAACCAGCGGGGCCAAAACGATGCGACGTCCCAGATGATGCCGACCTTGCGGTTCGAGGCCCCCTGACGGTAAGCGCCGAGGACGCTGCGGCCAATGGCGAGCAACGGACCCACGAAGATGAGTGTTCGCGCGAGTGGGAGAGCGTTCAGGTAGTCGCCGGGGCGAAATCCGCCCATCGTCGGGTCGGTCACGCCGACCCAGATGACGACCGATGCGGCCGCCGCCAGGCCGAACGAAACCAGTGGCCTGTAGGAGCCGATCCGGAAAGCTGCAACGAGGAGAACGACAGCTAGCAGCACGACCACGATGGGATCGGCTAGAGGCACCGCTTCGAGAGCCTCAGGCCCGCAGGCTCCCTCCGTGAGGAGGCAACCTTCGACGATTGCGAGCGCTCCTGCGCTGAGGCCGAACCCGGCGGCTGTTGCGAGTATCGCTCCAGACCTCCTGGTCACACGGGTCAGAAGCTGGTTGACCAGTCCGTCCCGGTCCAACTCTGGTGGGCCGCGGAGCGTCATCACGACGGCGACGAGAGCCACGAAGAGCACAAAGATCAACGCAGCCGGCGCCACCCACGCCCCGCCCCATTGAACCAACCCTGTTTCGACGGAGGCGATGTCCTCCGCGATGAACCCTGCTCCGACGCCGAAGGCACCGCCGAGGAAAGTGGCGATGGTCAGGGCTCCAATCCCCGGGATCCCACAAACGAGGCTGAGGGCGGCGGCAATCCCCAGAGCGATCGCGACGTGGAATGTGGTCACGTGAATGGCATCGACGATTGGAGGAGTCTCCGACAGCGAGAAAAGAATCACCGCTGCGATGGCGATGCCTTCAGCGAGCAGTGTGATCACCGCAGTTGCACCGAGGTAGATGCGCGATTCGGGTACGTAAGTGGTGGTCACGACCAGGACAACGGTCAGCCCCAGCCCTGCTGTGGCCAACCAGGTGAGGGTGCCTGCCTCCTGCATCCTGGCGAGAACCAGAGCGATGACGAGCTGACCTGCCGCGAAGTGGATGCGACGAAGCCGATGCACCATCGAGTGGACTTTCCATAGCGCAGGATCGGTCACGCCTCTCTCGGCCGGATCATCAAAGTGGTCCGACGCCGGATGGTTCGATGGCCGCATTGCCGTGATGGTCGGAGTGAAGAGGAGCTCGAACCGGTCCCCGTAGTCGAGAGGATCGAAGTGAGACTGCGTAGAGAGGCGGAGCACGATCGCGCCGAACACGAGCACCCACGCGAGTCCCGATCCCAGCCTCGCCATCATCACGGCGGTCTCGCTCCACCCCGCGCTCGCAACGTAGAGCATGGGCACTCCGACGAGCACGTAGCCGATCTGCGCTATGAATAGCCCGGTCAGCGCCAGTGCGGCGAGGCGAATAGCTGTGCGCTGCAAGGGTTTCCTGCTCGTTGCCATCCAGCCGGACACGTTGGCGAAGGCAAACGGAGCGAGGAGGATCCAGAGGGACGTCAGCCAGTGGCCTGTCGTGAGGCTCCCCCAGTGAAAAGCCTCCGTCTCGTAAGGCGTCCCAGAGGGGTGTTTCGCATCGTGGCTGGGCCGCTTCTTGAAGATTCGCGCGTACTCGTCCCCATCGAGGCGCGGTATCGGGTCGGTATGGAGCATGTCACGAGGCGGGGTGCCGGAGACACCGTGGACTCTCACTTCTCTGATCGATTTCACGCTGACCCTCGTCGTCGCACATCAGAAGCTACACCCCAGTCGCGCCGGGTCCAGGTCGACGACTCATCCGATCCCGCCGGTCGACCGCTACATTCAGGCCCATGGAAGAAGAACGCATCGCCCTGTTCATCGACTACGAGAACCTGGCGATCGGGGCTCGGGAGGCCCTGAACGGCATGGCATTCGACTTCGAGCCGATAGCCAACGCACTCGCCGAAAGAGGAAGGGTGATCGCCCGCAAGGCGTACGCAGACTGGACGATGTTCGACGACGCGCGCCAGTCGATGACCCGAAGTCATGTTGAGCTCATTGAGATTCCGCAGCGCATGGGAGCATCACGGAAGAACGCAGCTGACATCAAGATGGTCGTAGACGCCATCGAGATGGCCTTCGAGCGCGGCTATGTGGGCACATTCGTGATCTGCACCGGGGACAGCGACTTCACACCCCTCGTGCACAAGCTCCGCGAGCTCAACAAGAAGGTCATCGGCGTTGGAGTGAAGGCGTCGACTTCGAATTTGCTCCCACCGGCCTGCGACGAGTTCCTCTTCTACGAGAACCTCGAAGGCGTCGAGCCGCGGAGGGTCAAAGACTCACAGCCTGCTTCAGACGGAGACAGTTCTGCGCCGGCCCAGCTCGAGTCGCTGATCACCACCACCCTCGCCGGGTTGAGCCGGTCTGGAGGCGGTGAGGTCCTCGCGTCGTCTCTGAAGCGGGCTCTCCTGAGAAAGGACTCCACGTTCTCCGAGGCCGATCATGGTTACCGGGCTTTCGGGGAGCTTCTTCGGGATCTCGAGAGCCAGGGCGTGATCGAGTTGTCCGAGGGACCGGGCCGAGGCGACCCTGTCGTTCAATTCCCATCGAGCGGTAGCGGGGAAGAGGAGGCATTTGCGCTGCTGGGCAAGGTGGTACAGGACTTGTCCAAGGGGAACGGGAACATCGTGCTCTCCGGCCTCAAGAATCAGCTGCGGAAAGTCGACCCAGATTTCTCAGAGAAGAAGTTTGGCTATGGCGGTTTCCTCCAGTTCTGCAAGGGAGCAGCTCGGCGAGGGCTCATCGAGCTCGACTGGGACGACTCGGCTGAGGACTACAGGGTCTCACCCGCATGAAGGCAGAGGTGGTCGTGGTCGGAGCCGGGATCATCGGCTCGTCGATCGGATATCAGCTCGCCCGCCACGGAGTCGAAGACGTGGTCGTGCTCGACAAGGCCCTGGGCCCTGCGGAGGGATCGACCGGTGCGTCGTCTTCGATTTGTCGATGCCGGTACTCGAATCCCGAGGTCGTGAGGCTCGCGTTCCACGGCCAGGAAACCTATGGCAACTGGGCTGAGTTCCTCCAGCTGAAGGAGCCGCGATCGGGTCTCCACCGCATCGGCGTCCTCTGGATGCTCGGGGAGTCCGAGGAGAAGGTTGAAGCCGACGTCGCCAAGCTCGTCGGAGAGGGCGTCGCGGCCGTGGCGGTCGAGCCGGAGAGCGTGCCAGAGATGTTCCCGTCGCTCTCCTCCTGCACCGTGCCTCTCGACATGACGGGCGAAGTCGACCACGAATGCGGCACGGAGGGAGCCTTCCTGCTCGAGACGGAGGGCGGATATGCCGAGCCGGTGGGCGCCAACCAGGATCTAATCGAGGCGGCACGCACGATCGGGGTCGATGTGCGGTACCGCGCCCACGTGATCGATGTCATGAAGTCCAATGGCTCTGTCACCGGGGTCAAGCTCGCCGATGGGACCCGCATCGATGCGGGGCTTGTCATCAACGCCTCAGGCCCATGGTGCAATCAGCTCAACGCAATGGCGGGAGCGGATTTGAGATGGACCCTCACACCTACCCGAATTCAGATCGTCTACCGCGAGTGGCCGCCTGATCTCGGCAAGCTGCCGGTGGGCTCTGACTTCTCGACCGGCAGCTACTTCAGGCCGGAGTCTGGTGGCCAGCAAGTTCTCATCGGTTCGGTGTTGCCGGAGGACGAAGAGGAGATCGTCGACGACCCTGACAACTACAAGAGGATGCCTGATGCGGAGTTCACCCAGATGAAGCTGGCTGCATTCCACCATCGGGTTCCTGCACTCGAGCCGCGAGGCCACGTATCCGGTGTCGCCGGCCTCTACACGATGAACAGAGAAGACGTCCATCCGGTCGTCGGGCCCACCGAGGTCGACCGCTTCTGGGTGGCCAACGGGTTTTCGGGGCATGGGTTCAAACTCGCCCCCGCCATCGGATCGATGGTCGCCCAGGAGGTCAGCGGGGAGACGCTGGCGCTCGACACCGATGTGCCCATGTCGTTCTTCTCGGTCGATCGCGAGCCGATCTCGGTCGAGACGAAGAGCGTCCTCGCGTGATCTACCTCGATGCGGACGCCACCCGGGCGTCCCTCTCGATGCCCGATGCAATCGAGGCAATGCGCAGGGCTTTCACAGAAGAGTCCGAGGCGCCTTTGCGCATACCCCTGGGAGGGTCGATGTTCATGCCGGGGAGGGTGGGAGACATCACGGCAATCAAGGTGGTGTCCACGGTGCCTGGCAACCCGGTTGGAATTGTCGCGGTGTTCGATCCGGAGGGGAGTCCACTGGGGGTCGTAGACGGCCCTACCTTGACTGCGATCCGCACCGGCGCGATCTCAGGCCTGGCCACCGACGCCCTCGCTACTCGAAACGCCTCGACACTGGCAATGCTCGGCGCCGGAGCGATGGCCTATGACCAGGTGGCGGCTGTGAAGGCGGTGCGACCTGTCGAACGAATACTCGTCTGGTCTCGCAACCCCGCAAACGCCGAGCGGCTCGCCGCCAAGGTCGGCGGGGTGGCTGTGGAAGACGCCGACGACGCCGTCTCGAGATCCAACATCGTTTCATGTGCCACCCCGGCATTGAGCCCGCTGTTTCACCCGGACTCAGTGCAGGAAGGCACGCACATCAATGCCGTTGGAGCCTTCAAGCCCGAGATGGTCGAAGTCCCTCCGGAGACTGTCGAAAGGGCCTACGTGGTGGTCGACGACTACGAAGCCGCCGCAGCCGAAGCGGGTGACCTGCTCCAGGTCAACCGGACGGCGAATGCCTCCCTTCGCGAGCTCCTGGCCGGCACGAGCCCGGCGATAGGGGAAGACGTCACGCTGTTCAAGAGTGTCGGCGTCGCCGAGCAGGATGTCACCGCGGGCCATGCCGCTCTGTTGAATGCCGCGGCCGCCGGCCTCGGAATCTCGGTCGGCTGACGACTACTCGAGAGACCGGCGCAGTCGATCGAGCCGCCGATCCCAGGTTCCAGCAGTGTCAGTGGCCCAGGAGGCGACCGTGTCGAGGGCGTCCGCCTCGAATTGGTATCTGACCTCTCGCCCCTCTTGGTGACGGGTAACGAGCCCCACCGCGTCCAAGGCGGCGAGGTGCTTGGAGATCGCCTGTCTGGTCACCGGGATGGTGGCTGCCAGCTCGGTAGCCGTAGCGGGCCCCGACCTGGCTAGAGCGGTGAGGACTCCGAGGCGGGTTCGGTCACCCAATGCCGAGAAGAGCTCGTGGGGTTCTGTCATCAGGCAGCGAGTTGAACGTTCGTTCGTGCGCTCGCCATTGGCCATTCCGTGTGCCCGTCCGGCCCGGAGATCGTCCACGGAAGCAGTGTCTCGCGAACCAGGACTCTCGTCGACCCATCGGTCGCTCCGGGGCTCAACTCGATTTCGATCAATGAAGGCAGGCCGTCATCGGTCCTCCAGCTCCACTGGATTCTCCGGCCAACGATGACCTCTTCGACCGTGCCCCAAACGGCTGGACCGCCTCGAGGCAAGAACGTGATGTCGCCTCCGGGCGACGGCTCGATGTCCACCTCCCCGCCCATCCACTCCGTCACCATCGTCGAATCGGTGATCCGCTCCCAGACGTGCTCGACCGGAGCGGCGACTTCGACATCTCGCTCAACGGTCACCCTTTGGCTGTCGTTCTCCATGCCCGCACCTTAGTGCAACTCGTTAGTTGCGTTTCCTTCCCGAGTGTGCAACCATCGGGTTGCGCGAAAGGAGAAAGCCGTGTTAGTGCCAACAGTCATCGAGCAGACGAGTAGAGGTGAGAGGTCGTATGACATCTACTCGAGGCTCCTGGGGCACCGGGTCGTCTTTCTCGGTCGGCCTATCGATCCGGACGTTGCCAACCTCATCGTCGCCCAGCTGATCCACCTCGAGTCGGAGGAGCCCGACAAAGGGATCTCCCTCTACATCAACTCCCCGGGTGGGGAGATGTCATCGATGATGGCGATATATGACACGATGCAGCACGTGAAGGCTGAGGTCAGCACCATTTGCATCGGGATGGCAGCCTCGGCCGCCGCAGTGATACTCGCTGCCGGTGAGCGTGGCAAGAGATACGTTCTTCCTCATGCCAGGGTCTTGATCCACCAGCCGCTCCTGAGCGGAGGCCTCGAAGGGCAGGCTTCCGACATCGAGATCCATGCCAACGAGATCGTCCGCCAAAAGGAGGAGATGAACCGTCTGCTGGCTGCGCATACCGGGCAGGACTACGAGACGGTGGTTCGTGACACGGACAGGGATCGGTGGCTCACTGCAGAGCAGGCCGTGGCCTATGGAATCGTCGATGGTGTGATGGCGCCCGCCCGCATACCCGACGGTTTGGTTGGCTAAGAAGCCTTCTTGGCGCCCCGAATCTCGAGGCCGTTCAAGAGATCTTCGGAGATCCTGGCGATATCAGCCACCGCCTGGTCGAAGACTTCTTGGTTGTGAGACGCCGGCTGGCGAAACCCACTGATCTTGCGAACGAATTGGAGCGCTGCCGCTTCCACTTCTTCGGACGGCGCAGGCGTGGCCCCTTCGCGAAGGACTTTGATCGATCGACACATGGTGTCACGGTACAACGTGATGCCTGTTTCGCGCACGGACGCCCGGCGCCTGCGACGGATCAGCTCAGTCGGCCAGAGGAGGGATGCACCAGTCGATGGGACTGCGGCCCGCGGCCTCCAAAGCCGCATTGGCCCTGGAGAACGGTCTGCTCCCAAAGAAGCCGCGATGTGCCGAGAGGGGCGATGGATGTGGGGACTCGATGATCACGTGGCGGGCTCTGTCGACGAGGTCCTTCTTGCGTCGGGCCGATGATCCCCACAGGATGAACACCACCCGGTCCTGCTTTTCATTGACCGCTTTGATCACCTCGTCGGTGAAGATCTCCCAGCCTTTTCTCTGATGGCTGGCCGCTCGCCTGGCTCTCACCGTGAGGGTGGCATTGAGGAGCAAGACACCCTGGTGCGCCCAGTGCTCGAGTGAGCCGTGGTTGGGGACCGGGCAGCCCAGATCGCCGGCGAGCTCTTCGTGGATGTTCACAAGCGAGGGTGGCGGTTCGACTCCGGGGCGCACCGAGAAGCAAAGGCCGTGTGCCTGGCCCGGCCCGTGATAGGGGTCCTGGCCCAGAATCAAGGCCTTCACGGACGCGTACGGAGTGAGATGGAGGGCCGCGAAGACCTCATCGGGTGGCGGGTAGACCTGATACGTCTGACGCTCCGTGGCGACGAAATGCATGAGGTCGGACCAATAGGGCTTTTCGAGCTCTCCGGCGAGTAGAGGGTTCCAGTCCGTCTTCGGCGCCACGAGCCCCGATGCTACGGGCAACTGCTCCAGCCGCCAATCAGCTCGACACCTCCCGGTCGGAACCGCGATTTCTCCTTCGGCCCTCATTACCGTCGGCCGTAATGACCGGCCCCATGGAGACGATCCGAAAGATCCCCGCTGTCGGCGTGCTGGCCGAAAAGGAGACCGGCAGGTTCTTGTTCGTCTCCGCGCTCGTGGGCATCGGCGTGGGCCTGGGGGCCGCCGCGCTGGTCTTCATCCTCGACGCCGTGGCCGAGCTCACCGCCGATTTGGATATCCACGAGGGCTCTGCCTGGGTCTTGCTGACAGTGCCTGCGGGTCTGCTCATTGCCTGGTGGATTGCGCGTCACTTCGCACCGGAAGTGGCCGGTGATGGTGTCCCCGAAGCCGCCGCAGCCCTCGAAGTCAGGGGCGGGCACATTCGGAAGAGAGTGTTCCCGCTGAAGATCCTGGCAACCGTGATCACGGTCGGATCGGGAGGCTCGGCCGGTCGGGAAGGCCCAATCGTTCACATCGGCGGATCGGTTGGCAGCGCCGTGTCCCGATGGTTCAACCTGGGGGAGGATCAGGTTCGGTCGCTGGTTGCGGCTGGCGCCGGTGCCGGAATCGGTGCTGCGTTCAACGCACCGATCGCGGGCATGCTTTTCGCCCTCGAGGTGATTCTCGGAAGCTTCGCCACCCGTCACCTGTCCGCAATCGTGGTCGCTTCCGTGACGGCCGCCGTGACCTCGCGAAGCCTGGTAGGAGAGGAGCTTGCCATCCGAGCGGGCGTCTACCGGATGGACAACTTCTCCGAGCTCCTCGCATACGCCGCCATGGCCCTTGCGATCGTTGCCATCGGCCTCTTCTTCTTGAGGGTGCTCGACTGGACCGAGGGGCTGGCCGCCAGGTACGACGCCCGGCTCGGCCCGCTGCGCCCCGTAGTCGCCGGGTTGATGGTCGCCGGGCTTCTCATGCTGGAGCCTCGCCTCTTCGGAACAGGTCAGGACGTGACGAACTCGCTTCTGAACTCGGAGCGGATCACTGCCATCGTCGGAGGTGGCGAGTTGTGGTGGGTGCTGATGCTCCTGGCGGTGGGAAAGGCCGTGGCCACATCGCTCACGATCTCCTCTGGTGCATCCGGCGGCGCGTTCATGCCCTCGCTGTTCATGGGGGCGGCTGTCGGCACGGCTTTTGCCCGAATATTCGAGCCGGTTTTCGCATTCGACCTCGAGCCGGGCGCGTTTGCCGTGGTTGGCATGGCTGCGATGTTCGCTGTCGTCGCCAAGGCGCCTCTGACTGCGATCCTCATCGTCTTCGAGATCACCGGGGCCCGGGACTACGGGCTGATCCTTCCCCTCATGCTCACCGCCGTGCTCGGCTCCTTTCTCGCCGACAGGCTTTCCCGAGATTCGATCTACACGCTTGCCCTCAGGCGAATGGGCATCCAGGTGAGAAAGGCCGGGGAGGTCGATCTCCTCGACACCATTGACGTCCGGAGGGTCATGAGACCGCCGGACTACGTGGCCTCGCCCGGCGACTCTCTGGAGCATGCCAGCGCCCAACTGTCCGCCGCCCGATCGCATGGAACTCCGGTCGTCGACTCCGGCGAGCTCGTCGGAATAGTGACGGTCACGGACATCAATCGATCGGATGGCGACCCGGCAACGGTGAGAGTCGCGGATGTCATGACGCCTCGACCGGTGACCGTCGTGCCCAGCACACCCGTGTCCCAGGCGTTGGAGCGAATGGCGGTGCTCGGTGTCGGCCGGCTCCCCGTCGTCGACGAGCATGAGCCGGCGCGGCTCGTAGGCCTCTTCCGCCGGGAAGATGCCGTGCGGGCCTATCACGAGGCTCTCGGCTCATCGACCGATATCGGGCTCGAACGCGCCCGTCTCGCCCAGCGAACCGATCCGGGCGCGGGTTACTACGACTTTCGGATACCGCCCGGGTCCATTGCGGACAACCGAAGGGTCGGGGAGGTGAGCTGGCCCGAGGGCTCGACACTGGTGTCGGTGCGCCGGGGGAGAGAGGTTCTCGTGCCACGAGGCTCCACACTTCTTCGGGCCCAAGACGTCGTAACGGCCTTTGGCACGTCGGATTCGAAGCAGAGAATGATCGACCGTCTCAACTCAGGGGCGGACGAGCCGACCGCCGAGATCCCGATACTTGAGATGGCCGAGTCCCCACTAGTCTCAGAAGAGAACCCGGCCGACGAAGGAGAGTCTGATGCCTGAAGCCATCCTGGCTTTGGTAGTTGTCCTGGTGCTGCTGTTCGCCGGCCGCGCCTGGCTGAGGAACAGGGCCGAGCAGAAGTTGCAGGAGGTCGAGAAGGGTGACTCCGCCGGTGGTGCCGGGACGGCTGAGGCCTCCAGAGCTCCCGTCTCTGAATTCCACGTGGTGGGCAACGAGGCGCGCGTGTCGTTCGATGTTCCGCTGGACGACGAAGACGACGAAGTCTTGAACGAGATACTCCTCGACGAGGCGATGGAAGTCCTCCGGCAGAAGAAGCACAGCCTGCCCATTGGCGACGTGCACGAAGTGGTTGTGTTCGCCGGGCGGGGCCAGCCTCGAGAGGTGGCCCGGTCCAAGCTTCCCTCACCCGGAGTGCTCCCGCCACCTCCTCCAGTCAGCCTGCTCCATCTCGGCAACGTGACCCATGACCCCTTCGCCAAGGATGCAGGTGCCCAACCGGCGGCGACCTACGAGACCAAGGCCGACGTCCCCGCCGACGAGCTCCGGCCCATCGGCCAGGAGCTCAAGATCCCGAAGGGCCTGGAGCGAGGTCTTCGGGCAGCCGGCGTCGACATCGGCACGGCCACCGGGCCCGAAATCGTCGTTGGCCTGATGAAGCTCTTCGGGTACCTGATCGAGGCTTCGCCCGAGCCCGGTGTGTTCAACGCGGTGAAGGATGGAGAGACCACACTCGTCGTCACCGAGGGTTATCAACCAGGGGAGCACCCGGAGGTCGATGAGGGACGCATCCGCGGTTTTGCCGGCCGGTTCAGCATGTCAGGAGCAAATCGGGGCCTGTTTGTCAGCGACAAATATGCACCGTTCATGATCTACGACCTGGAGCGAAACGAGCCACGTCTCCGATTCCTCACACGGGAGAGGCTTCAGGAGTTCATCGACTCGATGGCCATGGGATAGGCGGTCGGCGACTCGATTTTTCCGAGGTTGACGGGTATCGCGGGTAGTGTGAGGTCTCACCAAGGAGGTTTGATTGCTTAGAGGACAAGAGTGGCTGATCGTTCTGCTTGTCATCGTTCTGATCTTCGGTGCGCGCAAGCTTCCCGATCTCGCCCGCTCCCTCGGCGCATCAGCCAAGGAATTCCGCAAAGGACTCGACCAGGGCGCTGACGAAGAGCCCAACGAGGCAAACACTTCCGAGACATAACCCTCCCCGGGAACCTTTCCCGCCATTCCTGGCGTTAAGGGGGTGAGTAGTCAGTGACTGAATCCGCACCACTCGATTGGGAAGAAGTCGCTCGTGTTCACGGACGGAAGATCTACAACTTTGCCTATCGCCTCACCGGCAACCCCAACGATGCGGCCGACCTCGTCCAGGAGGTCCTCTTGCGCGTCCGAAAGGGCCTGGAGAGATACCAGCCCGGCAGCTTCGAAGGCTGGCTGTGGAGGATCACACGCAACGCCTTCCTCGATGGAGTGCGAAAGGAGAATCGGCGTCCGACATCACCGTTGCCCGACGAGGTGGATCGCTGGGACCTCGCCCACTCACCTGGAGCCGACGTCGAATACGGGCGGATCACGCTTGGGGATGACATCCAAAAGGCCTTGCTGGAGCTCCCATTCGAGTTCAGGGAGGCCGTCGTGATGTGTGACGTTGTCGGGCTCAGCTACGACGAGATCGCCGTGGCGGTCGCCGTTCCGGTGGGGACTGTTCGGAGCCGTATCCACCGGGGACGGAGACTGCTCAGGGAGAAGCTGTCATGAGACACTCCGGTTCACAGATCAGCGCCTACCTGGACGGGGAGCTGACCGGCCCCGAGCTCGCAGACTTCCTCCACCACCTCGGCGAATGCGGGCAATGCTCCGATGAGCTCCTCGAGACGCAGGAAGTGCGTGCCGCAGTTCGCTCGCTCCCCGTGATCGAAGTGCCGGCCGGTCTGATGCCGGCGACCGAAGCCGAGGTTCTGCCGCTCCATCGGAACAGAGGCTTCTGGGTCTCTACGGCTGCCGCCGTCGTGATCCTCATCATCGCCATCGCTGCGCTGGTGACTCCTGCCCCGGCCACCATTTCAGTCGACGAGCTCAACTCTCGGTTTGCGGCAAGGGTTTCCCTCGATCCCGCTTTCGGCCCTGCAAAAGTCATCATTCCCGAAGTCACCGAGGTGGCCGAATGAAGAGGCTCCTCGCAGGCGTGGTCGCCGGCCTACTGCTGATCCCACATGGGGTCGCACTCGGCGCCGAGCTCGACGAGCTCCTGGAAGAATCCCGATCAGCTTCGTACTCGGCGGAGCAGCTGATCTCCTGTGCCACACCTGACGGCGTGCGCGACGCGCTCATCGAGTTGCAGCAGCGGGCCGGCGAGGTGCGCTATTTCGGCAAGAGCAAGTCGACGACCGAGGTGTGGTCCGGCTATGGCGGCTGGGTGGTGCAGTCGGACGGATCCGTGATCGATAGCGCCAACGTGGATGGCGAAGAAGTCCTCCCCGCCGAGGAGCCGCGCTATCAGGTCGAGGAGGCGGGCCAGGCCCTCTACCTGGGAAGGCGCGCCGACACCTACGTTCTGCGAGACGGTGAGCTGGCCAGGGCCGAGCTCATCGTCGACCGTGCCACAGGGGTGATCATGAGCGTCGTGACGTTCGACGATGAAGGGGGCGTGTACTGCGAGCGAACGTTTGTCTCCTACAACCCGAATGTCCCCGAGTGGCCGGTCGTCGAGTCGGATCCTGATTCTGAGGCGCTCGTGGCCAGTTCCGAGAGCACACTCCCCGAGGAGCTTGCCGGCTTCACGCGCCTCGACGTCTACGTCGACGACGACGGCCTCGACTTCGGCTATTACTCAGACGGCTTCTTCTCCTTTGCCGTGTTCGAGAGTGATGTCGAGATAGTCCTCGACGGGGGAGTTGTGTACCGGGTCGACGGTGGCAGTTACGCGCGTGAGTTCACGCCAGGTCAGGTCACCTACACGTGGCCCATCTCGAACGGTGGCATGGCCTTGATCGGCGATCTGCCTCCCGATATGCACGATGCGGTGCTGGCCGAACTGCCCCAGCCCTACGACCCCGGCTTCTTCAAGCGTCTCTGGCGCAGCCTCTTCGGCTGACAACAACGTCGAGGCTGCATCGGGTTGCGCTGATCGCGACTCCCTGCAGCGTCGAGGACCCGAAACCCTGCCTATTGGTCGAGGCTGCATCGGGTTGCGCTGAGGGTGACTCCCTGCAGCGTCGACAGGCGGAAGGAAGCGGCGGAACAGACTCAGGTCGTCCAGCCGTCGAGGAGGACGCGTGCCGCCCAGGCAGTGGGGTCTCTCAGCTC
>ERZ869936.268-NODE-268-length-55913-cov-35.910344_pt1 | contig 55913 bp, 34 predicted proteins | sample MGYA00520876_ERZ869936 | MGnify/ENA primary metagenome ERZ869936 (study PRJEB32218, sample SAMN09650985) | biofilter metagenome | isolation source: enrty point of leading RO module | place: Saudi Arabia: Thuwal, RO plant located on Red Sea | collected 2016-02-17 ... | reverse complement strand
CGCCCAGGACGGCGAGCCCTTTGCCGTCGTCTCCCTGCGCAGCGTCGACGCCGTCCTGCAGCTGATCGGCGAATTGGGCGAAGTCGCCGGAATCGAGGGTGCCGCCGAGACGCTGCAAGTGCCGCTGATGATGGCCACGGGAGGCCAGGGACTTGCGGGCATCGAAACGGACAAGGCGGCCGGAGTCGCCTTCCACTTCGGCGATCGCCAAGAAGTCGTCTCGGTCGCATTCCTGCCGGTGAGTGATTTCGACGCCATGCTCGGCATCATTCCCGGCGGTGCCCGTGACATGGGCGACGGGATTTACGGAGTACAGACCGACGAGGCGGGGCCCGTGTTGCTTATCAAGCAGCAAGGGTCTTGGGCCTTCATGTCGGACGTCGAAGCGGCGCTGGAAGCGCTTCCCGACGACCCGGCTTCCCTGCTTGGCGAGTTGCCCCAGAAGTACGTCATCGGTGGGCGTGTCTTGGTCGAGAGAATCCCCGAGGAGATGCGCGAGCAGTGGATCGACATGCTGAGCATGCTCATGGCCATGGGTGGCGCAGGCGGCGGGGCTCCCTTTGAACCGGGCGGCTTGGATCGCGGTGGTTTCGACGAAGCAGCCGACGACACCGGCCCCGAGCCGGCCCAGATTCAATTCGCCCGGATGATGATGGCCGAGTCGAAGGACATCGAGCTTGGGCTCCTGCTGGAAAAGGAGTCGCGCAGCCTTGTCGGTGAAATGGCCATGACCGCCCAGAGCGGCAGTCGACTGGCCGCCTCCTACGCACGCTACAAGAACTCGCCCAGCAATTTCGCCGGCTTTCTCTCGGGCGACGCGCCTTTGGGCTTTCTCGTCATGGAGCGCGGCCAGGCCAGCGAGTTGGAGATCGAAGCCCTCGGCGAACAACAACAGCAGTTGAAGGACCGTCTGGCGGAGACCATTTCGTCGGAGCAGGACTTGCCGGAGGAAGCCCAGGAAGTCGTCATCCAGTCGCTTTCGAATCTGATCGACGTTGCCTACGAAACGATGAAGTCGGGTAATTTCGACGCCGGCGCGCGCGTCGTGCTCGATCCGTCGCCGACGCTGGTCGCCGGCGGCTCGGTCACCGACGGGGCGCTGGTGGAAAAGTCGCTCAAGGAGCTCGGCGCTCTGTTCGAAGGAGGCGAGGGAATTCCCGAAGTGAGTTGGGATGCCGGCGAGATCGAGGGACATCGCGTCCATCGGGTAACGCTGCCGATGGATGACGAAGACATCTTCGGTCCCCTGCCCGAGGTGATCGACGAGTTCGAAGTACTCGTCGCCGTGGCCGACAAGAGCGTCTTTCTGGCCGCCGGTGGCGATTCCGAAGCAATGCTGCGGCAGGTCATGGCCGACTCCAAGTCGGAGGCGGCGACCGAGCAACGACCGATGGAATTGAAGATCTCCCTGGGTGCGATCGCTGAATTCGCCAAGCGTACGATGCCCGCAGAGGGAGCCGCGGAGGTCGATTTCCTCGAAGACCTCCAGGACGATCCGAACGACGACGAAGAGACGCGTCGCTTCAAGGAGGAAATGCGCGAACAAATGCGGCAAGCGCAGCAAATGCAGACTCAGGTAATGAGGACCTTAATGGATCAGCTGATCGCCAACCGGGCCAAGAGTCATATCTATGTCACTACCGAGAGCATCAGCGATGGCGTTCAGTATCGGCTCGTCATTGAGCAGGGAGTCTTGGAGCTACTCAAGTTCCCGGCCCAAATGATGATGATGGGAATGGGTGGTCCCGGGGGACCGGGCGGCCCTGGCGGACCACCTCCCGGCGGTTTTCCCGGGGGGCCGCCGGGCGGATTTCCTGGCGAGGGTGACTTCGAAGAACAGGACTTTGGCGAAGACGAGGACGGCGAGCTTGAGGACGACTTCTAGTTTTCTAGTTCCACATGGCCATTTCCAATTCCTCTTGGCCGTCTCGCTCGCAGCGTTCGACTTCACCGCCCGTGACCGTTTGCTCTCGTCATCCGGATGCCGCGCGTCGTCCCTAACCCGATAGCGGCACCACGGTCGACGGCACCTCGCCCTTGATGCGCCGCAATTGACCGCAAGCGGCATCGATCTTCGCCCCTTTGCGGCGGCGCGTCTGCACGTTGACGCCTTGCCGTTCCAAGATGGCAATGAACTTTCGCGTTCGCGCCTCGCTCGGCGTTTGATAGGGCAGACCCGCTACCGCGTTGTACGGAATCAGATTGAGCAAAGCCCCGCGACCCGCGAGCAGGCGGGCCAATCGACGGGCGTCTTCTTCGCGGTCGTTGACCTCGGCCAGCAACACGTACTCGAAGGTGAGCCGCCGACCCGAGACGTCGAAATAGCGATCGGCCGCGGCCAAGATATCGGCCAGGGCGATCTTCTTGCCCACCGGGACCAGTCGCTCCCGCAATTCATCGTCGGCCGCGTGCAGCGAAACGGCCAAATTGTACTTCGTGCCCAGATCCGAGAGGCGATCGATCGCCGCCGGCAGCCCGACCGTCGAGATGGTGATCCGACGGGGGCTGATGCCCAGGCCGTCCTTGCTTTCCGCCTCGCCCAGAGCAGGCAGCAACGCATCAAGATTCGCCAACGGTTCGCCCATCCCCATCACGACGATATGGCTCAGTCGCTCGGCAGGCGCGTGGCCTTCGCCCGGCGGCAGGAGCCGGGCCAGACGCAGCATCTGCTCTACGATCTCTCCGCGGGTCAGGTTGCGGACGACGCCGTCGAGACCGGTCGCACAGAACACGCAGCCCATCGCACAGCCCACCTGGGTGCTGATACAGATTGTCCGGCGGGTTCCGTCGCGAAGCAGCACGCTTTCGATCTGCTGCCCGTCAGCCAGCTCGAACAGCAGTTTCTCGGTGCCGTCTGGATCGACATGATGCGCGGCGACGCCGGTCGTCCAGAGTCGGAAATCGGCGGCCAGCTGATCGCGAAGCCCTGCCGGCAGATCGGTCATGTCGGCAAAATCAGTGGCCCTGGATGCGAAGAGCCAGCGCCGAATCTGGCGGGCCCGAAAGGCAGGCTGATCTCGCTCGGCGAGCCAGGCCTCGAGTTGTCCATCGCTGAGGTCGAGAAGGTGCATTTTCTGGGGAAGTGCGGCGGACAAGGCTGGGATCCGGATCGCCTTCAAGGATCAGCGACAAGATCGAGAAGAGGGTCGTGGGGCGAGTTTCCATTCTGCGCCGCCGAGTCGGCCTCTGGCAAACAGGCCTGCGCGGGCCTGACTGCGAACCGGCGTAATCTCCGTGTCGGGAACAGGTCCCGGTCGCTCAAGACCGCTCACGACCTGGCAAGCCAGTCGTCGTCCAGGTGGTTCGAGAGGCGAAACAAGAGATCGAAAAATTTTTCGAGATTTATGGCGGCCAGCGAGGTGAGTTTCCTAATTTAACGAAGTGGCGTTTTCCCCGAAGAAGAGCCGTGTCCTGAAAAAAGCATGGCCATCAACTGGCATATATCGCCCATTGATGAAGAGTGCGTTAAGATGTTTGTTAGTAGATATTTAAGACTTGCCAGCAGTGCCTGATTGACGCGCGGTAGCAAATCTGTAAACTGCTGCGCTTTCGACTGTATGTTGTGGTCAGCGGAGGTCGACCCTACAATATATAGGTGCTCCGATGAGTAATTTACCTCTCACAAGGGGGTTAAAATGCGGATTGGAGGCCTCGACCCCCGGTTTTTCTCAGGTTTGCCCGCCCCTGGGCCTGATTGGTTATAGTGTACTCTTGTATATTTAGAGAGTGAGACCTTCGGATAGGACGCCCCGAAGATTTCTACGTCTCGATGAAAGGACTCCCCATGGCAACTGCCGACATTGGCACCGTGCTCTCTCGCCAGAAATCGCTTGATGAATCTCGCCGCCGTCCCACGGACGTGGCCGGTCTGCACATTGAGACGATCTTCTGTCCCGTCGACTCGGCCGACGTCTTCGATACGGTCGAGTGGGAAACCCGTTCCGCTCAGATCAAGGGCGAGAACGGAGACGTGCTGTTCGAGCAGAACGACTGCGAGATTCCGTCCAGCTGGAGTCAGCTGGCGACCAATGTCGTGGTGAGCAAGTACTTTTACGGCGAAGTGAACACGCCGGAGCGCGAGAACAGCGTCCGCCAGCTGGTTCACCGTGTGAGCCGTACGATTGCCGATTGGGGCATGCAGGACGGCTACTTCGCCACCGCCGAAGACGGCGAGCGATTCTATCGCGAGCTGACCTGGCTCTGTCTGCATCAACACGGGGCGTTCAACTCGCCTGTCTGGTTCAACGTCGGCCTGTATCACCAATACGGCGTCAAAGGTTCGCAGTGCAATTGGCACTGGGACGAAGAGGCCGCCGCCGCGGTGCAACCAGAGAACCCCTACGAATGTCCGCAGGGCTCGGCCTGCTTCATTCAAAGCGTCGACGACAACATGGAAAACATCATGGGCCTGGCCACCAGCGAGGCGATGCTCTTCAAGTTTGGTTCCGGCACGGGAACCGATCTCTCGACGCTGCGATCGCATCGCGAAAAGCTCTCGGGCGGCGGCAAGCCTTCGGGACCGCTGTCGTTCATGCGGGTTTACGATCAGATTGCCGCGGTGGTTAAGAGCGGCGGCAAAACGCGCCGGGCGGCCAAGATGCAGTCGCTCAAGGTCTGGCATCCCGACGTGATGGAGTTCATCGAGTGCAAGGCCAAGGAAGAGGCCAAGGCCCACTGCCTCATCGAGAAGGGCGGCTACGAAGCCAACTTCAACGGCGAAGCGTACAGCTCGATCATGTTCCAGAACGCGAATCTCTCGGTGCGCGTCACCGACGAGTTCATGCAGGCGGTGCTCGACGACAAGCCCTGGACCACGCGCTGGGTCACCGACGAGAAGACCCCTGGCCCCACCTGGCCGGCCCGCGAGGTACTCGACCGCATGGCACAGAACGCCTGGCAGTGTGGCGATCCCGGCGTGCAGTACGACACGACCATCAACAACTGGCACACCTGTCCGCAGTCGGGTCGCATCAACGCCAGCAACCCGTGCAGCGAGTACATGTTCCTCGACGATACGGCCTGCAACCTGGCCAGTATCAACCTGATGAAGTTTCGCCGCGACAACGGCAGCTTCGACGTCGAGCGGTTCATGCACGCCTGCCGCATCTTCTTCATCGCCCAGGAGATCCTGGTCGACCATGCCAGTTATCCGACGAAGACGATTGCCGAGAACAGCCATCGCTTCCGTCCGCTCGGCCTGGGCTATTCGAACCTGGGTAGCCTGTTGATGGCCAGCGGCCACGCCTACGACTCCAGCGAAGGCTACGGCATTTGCGGGGCTCTGACGTCGCTGTTGCACGGGGCGGCCAATCTGGCCAGTGCCGAGATGGCCAGCGTCGTCGGTCCCTTCGACGGGTACGAAATCAATCGCGACTCGATGCTCGGCGTGATGCAAATGCATCGCGACGCCGTCGACAAGATCGATCCGGCCTGTCCGGATTATCTCAAGGTGGCCGCCACTCGCGTGTGGGACGAGGTCCTTTCGGCCGGTGCCGATTACGGCTTCCGCAATGCCCAGGCAACGGTGCTGGCCCCGACCGGCACGATCAGCTTTTTGATGGATTGCGTGACCACGGGCATCGAGCCGGACATCGCCCTGGTGAAGTACAAGCAACTGGCCGGCGGCGGCATGCTGAAGATCGTCAACCAGACGGTGCCCCTGGCCCTGGAGACGCTCGGCTACGATCAACCGCAGATCGAATCGATCACCGCCTACATCGACAAGCACGACAAGATCGAAGGCGCTCCGGGGCTCGACGAAGAGGACCTGCCCATCTTCGACTGTGCCTTCGAACCGGCGGGCGGCGGACGCTCGATCGACTGGCGGGCCCATGTCCGCATGATGGCCGCGGCCCAGCCGTTCCTCTCGGGCGCGATCTCGAAGACCGTCAACATGCCGGCGAGCACCACGCCGGAAGATGTCGCCGAAGCCTATACCTGGGGCTGGCGATTGGGCCTGAAGGCCTTGGCGATCTATCGCGACGGCTCGAAGCAAAGCCAGCCGCTTTCGACTTCGACCGAGGAGGACAAGAAGTCGGCCACGGCCGCCAAATCGGCCCCTCGTCGCGAGCGACTTCCCGACACCCGTCGCTCGCTCACGCACAAGTTCAGCGTGCAGGGCCACGAAGGTTACCTCAACGTCGGCCTTTACGATGACGGTCGCCCCGGCGAGTTGTTCATCACGATGGCCAAGGAAGGCAGCACCATCGGCGGACTGATGGACTCCTTCGGCACGGCTATCTCGATGAGCCTGCAGTATGGCGTGCCGCTGGAAGTGCTCGTCAACAAGTTCTCGCACACGCGATTCGATCCGATGGGCTTCACCAAGAACCCCGACATTCGCTACGCAAAGAGCATTGTCGACTACATCTTCCGTTGGCTCGGCTGCGAGTTCATCCCCGGCTATCGGGAGGCCAACCTCGGCCAACCGGTAGACGACGCCGGGGGGGATGGTTCTGGCGATGGGGGAGACGAGGAAACAGAGACCGCGCCCGTCGCCAAGATGGCTGGCGGGCAGGAAACCCGGCACGGAGCCAAGGGACACGAGAACGCCGTTTCTCTGTCGGAGAACGCCACCGATTCGACCGACGCCACATCCCCAAACCGGTCCGACGCCAACGGCTTGGGCGCCAGCGGTTCGACCCAAAACGGCAACGGGCATCACGGCACCAACGGCCACGGCCCGCATGCCAAGGCGTCCCCGTCTCCGGTTACCACTTTGGCCTTCAAGACGACCACCGAACGACTCGAGTCCTCGGGCGTGGGCTTGAAGGTATCGACGGAAACACGCAGCGGTCAGTTCGCTCAGTTCCAGGTCGACGCCCCGGCCTGCGACAATTGCGGTGCCATCACGGTTCGCAACGGCAACTGCTACCTGTGTCACAACTGCGGCAACAGCATGGGCTGCTCCTAGTCGGCCGCCGCCAACTCGACAACACCAGGCATCGTCACGACCGGTTCGTGGCGGTGCCTTTTTTGTGGCGCAGGGCTCAATAAGACATGACCCACCGCCAGAGTGGTGGTCCCAGCACAATCAAACCGACCACCGCGGCGCCCCAGGAACAGATCAGTACCGCCGCGCTGGCGATGTCGAGGGCCGCGCCCACGTCGGGATGGCGTTCCGGGTGGACCACGGCCACCAGGTGCTCGATCGCGCTATTGAAAAGTTCCGCGGCGATCACCACGGAAATGCAGAGGATCAACAGGCACCAGTCGCCGCGCGAGATGTCGGGCAGCAGCGCCGCGAGGACGAGCACGGCAACCGCGCAGGGCAAATGGACCAGGAAGCTGTTCTGCCCGCGCATCCCCCGACCGATGCCGAAAAAGGCATCGGCGAATTTGCGCACCCAGCCGCGGCGTTTCTCTGGGGGGGCGGGATTCATGCGGCTTCACCTCGTGCGACACGGAAAGCACTCTTGGCGTCCGCCTTCATCATAGCCTGCGGGACGACCCGGCCGCGGCCGCTGACTTATTCGAGTCCGCGGGCCCCAGCGGGCGGCACGAAAATGCCGTCAATCGGTCGGCCGCGACCGCTGCGGAGGAAGCGCGGCTCGATCGCCAGTTTCACGCCGATGTTGTCCTTGCCGATATCGGCGTTGAAGCCGACCCGGACGATGAACGACTCGCCGAGTCGCGTGATCGTGAGATTTTGGCCAATATTGCCGTCATCGGCCAAATCGACCGCGGATCCAAACGAGGCGATCCACTTCTGGCTCAACCGGTAGCTGAGACTGGCGATCGCCACCTGGTTGTTGATCGGCCCCTGGAGCGAACGTAGTCCGAGGTAGAGATTGCCGCGGTCGGGCCGATTGATCAGTCCACCGACGGTAACCAACTGCTGACCGTCGGCAAAGAAGTCGAAGATGCCGTCCGTCAAGATCGTAAAGCGATCGCCCACATGCCAGCGCAAGTCATAGTCGACGAGTCCAATAAGCTCGCCGAAGTTGTCGCGATCTTCCTTCGGAAACAGCGAGGCGTGCGTGTCGAAGACGATGTAGTCGACGATTCGCTGCGCCCCGGGCGTGCCCCGTTTCGTCTGCCAGCGCTGCCGCGCCCCGAAGCGGAAGACGGTCAGGTCGTCGACCACCTCGGTGGCAGGTGAGGTCACCCAACCTGCCAGTCCGGTGCGCACGGCATAGAACCGCTCGTCGAATGGAGCCGGAACGAATCCCGTGAAGGTGTTCGTGGTGAAGCGGCGACGAAACGCCTCGATGGCGTCGTCGTCGAGCGGGTCGTAAAGCGGGAACTCCGTCACGTCCCGGTTCGCCTCGGCGTAGGCGAACTCCGCGTCGAAGACGACCTTGTGGGCCAGGCCATTGAGATTCAACAGTTTCGAGTGGCAATGCGGATTGGCCCGCCACATCGGCAAACTCGCCCGCACGCCGAGTTGGCCGTAGGCCCGCTGGATGTCGTCGCCCGCCAGGTCCGCACCCCAGTGGCCCAATTCACCCAGGGCGTAGGGCACCATCTTCACGTGACCGATCGAGAACGGCAGATCGATCTCCTGACGCGTAACAATCCGCTCGCCTTCGTTCTCGACCTCCCAAGGTCGGAGCGTGAAGTTGGTCGCGTCGACCGGATCGGTCGGGGCGTCGGCAACGCCGAGCTCGGCATAACCGACGCTCGAGTGCTCGTACCAGGTCAGATGGTCGAACAACAACGACTCACCAAGCCAGTAATGATCGACGCGGGGCAGCCAGTTTGTCTGGGTGAAAAAATCGTTGACCCGCACGTCGGCCGTAATACTGAGCGCCCGATTCTCGAAAATCCGCTTGAGCTCCAGGCCGGTCGTCTGGTCCTTTTGCGTGTCCCATTCCTGTTCGAAGAACTGTTCGAGGAAGTTGCGATCGGAGATCAGGCCAACCTCGCCGGTAAACTGCCACCCGTTCCACAGGTACTGGCGATGTTGCCAAAAGACGCGTCCGCGAAAGTCCTTGTCGGGGATCAGCCCTCGCCGGTCGCGCCCCAGATCGTCGACGCCGTCGTCGTGCAATCCCCAGACATCGAGAAAGCCCTTGGTCGGCCCCGGAATGCTGAAGAACTGGTCGCGCTCGTACTCGAACGTCGTTCCGCCCGCCGGACCTCGTTCGCTCAGATAGTCGCCACTGACCTGCCAGTCGGTGCCCTCGATCTTCGAGAGCCCCAGCAGCTCGTAGGCGTCCCAGTCGGTCAAGATCTGGGTGCCAAAGACGTTGTCGTTACGCACCCGCACGCGGCGAATGTAGAGCGAGCCTTCGTCCAGGTCGGTTGTGAAGCGGGGGTAGTAGAAGACCGGCACCCCGCCGACGTAGATGAAATTGCTCGACCCGGTCAGCTGCCGCTGGTGCTGTACCGCGGCCTGGCCGGTTACGGGATCGAAAACGGGCTGACCGGTGAGGGGATCGACGACGGGTAGCTGCCGGTCTTGGACGAACACATTTCCCGACTCGATCCAGTAGGTGGGCTCGCCGAGGCGACTTGTGGTGAGCCGGGCCCCCGTGGCCAGGAACTGATCTTGGGAAAGCTGCCGTAGTTCGCGGGCGGCCACGCGAATGCGGCCGTCGAAGTCTTCCAGCGGCGTGAGCAATTCCGCGTTGAGCACGACGCCCACGTTGCTGCGCACGTCGTAATACATGGCCGAGGCATAGATCACCCGTTCGCCCTGGCGGAACTCGATGTTCCCCTCGAGATAGAACTCGAGCGGAGCGTCGTCCGTCTGCTCGGTTTCTCCGGAGAGGTCGAGCTGCTGGTCGGCTCGCGTCCAGATCACGATGCGATCGGTCGATATGTCGATGACGCCCTGATCGCCGACGCCCTCGACGATGATCTGCACGCCCCCTTTGACCAGGGCAATCCACTCTTCGCCGCCGGGGCCCGGGAAGGTCTCCGCCTGCACGCGTACATTGCTGCGTGGGAAGGCACGAATCCGCCGCGTCCCGCCGACCGCCGGCGCACCCGGGGAGACCTCTTCGGTGAATTGGACCGGCAAGATGGGACTGCCGCGATTGGCGTGGCGGGTCCGTTGCGCGCGGCGGAGCAAATCGGAATCGTGATCTCGGTTCATCACGACCGCAGGAACTTCGATCGAGGGCTTCTTGTTGGCCACGAAGTGCCCCAACCAGTGTTGGTCGGTGAGCCGGTTCGCGGTGGGGTTGGGTCCCTCACGGGCCCCGGCCGCGGTCGAACGGAGCACCTTGACTTCGCCTTCGCAGTAGGCCACCACGCGATAGGCCGGGTTTCCGAACTGCTGCTGGACCCATACCACGGCCCGTTGACCTTGGCTGACCAGCGGACCTTGCTGGATACGGCAGTTTCCATCGAGCACGAAGACGTCGACGAGCCCGCGTGGAATTCGCTCGGCGCGATCGGCCGAAATGGAGATCGGTGTCTCCGCGTTGCCGTGGGCAAACTGAACCTCCGCGGCCGCCCACCGCGTCCCGCAAACCAAGCCGATCGCCAAGAGCAAGCCCAAGAAGCGCGCGCAGGTGCGTCCCTGCGTGCCGCGCGCACGTTCAAACGCGGCGCGCCACCGCGTCGCCGCAGCATAGCTGAGCTTGAAAACTGACAACCGCGTCACACAGGACAAGAAAGACCACGACCCAGGGGACCGCCCCGAGGCGGACCGCAACAGGTCGCAAATGAAAACGAGGAAACCTCTTACGGAGACGTTCCGCACGTAAAGAAGTGAGGGCGGGATTATAGGTGCGGCGCGCGCCGAGGGTCAAGCCAATTTGCCGCGGGACAGCCCCTCGCTAAACCGTTACTTTACAGCAGGTTACGACGTCGTCTTCGGCCCGTCAGGGACCGCACCTTCGCCTGCGTCGCTAGCAGTTGAGCGAATCCGCGTCCGAGCGGCTCTGAACGGGGAAGCGGCGGCTCGTGCCCGACGAGTCGTGAATGCACCGCGACGACTGCCCGACGGCGGCTCGGCAAGTCGCGTTACGCGGCGTCGAGTGACGTCGAGAGGCGTCGGGATGTCGATCGAACCGCTGCCCTGAGCGGAAGCTATTCGTGCAATGAATAGAGCACCACGTTGATCGCGATTCGCGTGGCGTCGTCGTTCGTGTAGCCGTAACACTGCGGCGCGGCCTGATTCTCCAAGGCGCAGCTGATGTCGAGTGGCGAGAAGATGACCGCGTAGCGACCGTCGTACTCCAGCGCTTCCAAGATCGGTGGACCCTGCCGATTGCGAACCTCCAAGCGTCCCCCTTGTTCCGCGCGGAAGGTCTCTCGCCGACTCACGCGTCGCACGTCCGCGCCGCCGTATGCCGGGGTCAAGATAGGATCGGTCGCAGGAATACGGGCAAACTCGCGGTTCGGGTAGAGTCGACCCAGTTCGCGACGCGCCGCGGTGGTGAACGCTTCGCTGCCGCAAATCGAGTCGGCCACGATCATTCCGCCCCGCTCGACGAACGAACGCAGCTGCTCGAGCTCCTGGGCGGAAAACCGGAAATCGTAGCGACCGTGCAGATAGAGCAAGTGGTAATCGAAGATCTTCTCGTCGGTAACGGACAGTAGTTGCGGCGTGGCGATCGTCCGCATTTCCAGCTCGGCCGTCAGCGACTTCATCAAGTTCGCCAGGGCGCGGGGCGCGGCATCGCAGCCGCCCGCGTGTTCCAACTTGGCGATGGCAAAGTGCCCACGCGTGGTTTGCTGCGTGTCGTCGCTGGCGAGGATCTCGCGCTGCACGCTGTCCTTGTCCTTCAACTCTCGATTCGTGGCGTACGCCAGCACGTTGATGCCCACGGCGCGGCAGGCCTCGATCTCATCCTGGACCAGCTTCACAAAGCGGTCGGTCTGGTCCGCTTGCATGAGCTCCCAGTAGCAGGAGAGATTGTTGGGACTGTAAACGACGCTGGTACGACAGCCGAAGTCGATCCCTTCGAGCCAATGACCGTCGGGATTGACGAAGCGGGGATCGGGCGTCTCTTCCACGCTCCAGATGGGGTGCTCGGGTTCGAGCGGCCGCAATCGCAGCTCAGGTTCCGGGAACACCGCCTCCATCAGTTCGCGGAAAGAGGCGTCGAAATCGCCTCCGCCACAGCACGCATCGGCGAAGATAAACCCGCCCTGTTCCACATAGTCGCGCAGGGCCTTGATCTGCTCCGGTCCGAACCTAAAGGCGTCTTCTCCCGACAGGAAGAGGACCGGGCTCTGCAGGTAATCTTCACCCCGCGCGGTGCGGGCATCGACGACCTGCCAGGTGACCGGAATCTTCCATTGCTGTTCGGTATAGCGGGTCAGATTGGCAATATCGTGTCGCAGACGTTGCCAATCTTTGCCGCGACGCTGCAACTTCGAGACGAGCACCGGTCGACGCCCCTTGGAAAGGAACAACAGGGCAAAGCTCGACTCGACGGGCTTTGATAACATTCCCGACCAGGAGCCCTCGGGCTGCTGCGCGCCGACCAGGTAGTCGGCACCCTGTCGATACCAATCGTAGCGTCGGGCTGGCCGACCCTGACGCTCGATGTCGCGATAGAAGAACCTTTGTGCCGTCATGCGGCCGACCCGCTCGACGCCGTAGAGATAGTAGAAATGGAACTGATCGCCCGAAAAATCTTCAGCGGGGTGGAACGAGACGGCAAAATGGTTGCCGAGCCAGCGCAGACCGCGGCGGACGATGCGATCGTCGGCCTGACGCTCGCAGACGCACTTCCTTCCTTTGATCGTGGCGTCCGCCTGCTGCAGGTGAAACTGAGCGATGACGACGGAGGCGATGCCCGCACAGGTCATACTGCCGCGACCGGCCCCCTGTCGATTTGGATGGGGCGCGTAACTCCACGAACCACTCTCGTTCTGACCGCGCTTCCAGTAGTCGAGGGTGGCCTCCCAAACCTCGGTATCGATATCGGCACCGGCCAACGCCGCTTCGTGCAGGGCAAGCACGGCAAACTGCGAGTTGGAAGAATCGCCGCCACCGGTGGAATAGCCCCAGGCGCCGTTCTTCGCCCCTCCGCGAATTTGCCGCTCCGAGAGCCAGCGGGCGTTGCGCCGAATCAGGCCCAGGTCGGCCGGATCGCCTCCCCGACAAAGAGCCATCGTCTGAAGTGCCACCGCGTAGGTCTTCTTGGGCGGAACCGCACGCAGGTAGGCCAGCCCGCGCCGCACTGCGGGATCGTTGGGCGGCACGCCCGCTTCCAGTAGCGCCAGCGTGCAGAGTCCCGTAACCCCGCCGCGGGAATCGGCGTAGGGGACCCAGCTGCCATTGGGATTCTGCTCGCGCTTGAGGAACTGAATGGCCCGCTCGATCGACTTGCGCACGGCATTGGCGTCGATGTCGGCAAACGTGGGTTTGCCAATGACCAGGCACAGTCCCAAGAACAGGCAACGCGTTGTCGTTCGCCAAGCCACGATTGCCCCCCTTTCTTCGCAATTACTGCGATTGCCACGATCGAGCCAACTCTGGACTCATTGTAAATTTGTGTTCCGCGCGGTCAACCAAACCTCCTCAACGACGCCCGTCGAGCTCGCCCGCTTGGTGGTAGATGGGGCAAGGGATAAAATAACACCAAAGCCGCAGTACACATCGCCGGGGCGGTTGCCAGCGTGGCTTGCCCGTCATGTCCGTCCACCTAGCCAAGTACGGGGAATCGGTCGTTGTCCACTACGAAGCCGCGCAGTCTCGGCGACATTCTGCAGGAATTCAGCCAACATCGACGGCTGATGCAGGAAGAGCTGCAAAAGATCATTGTCGGCCAGGACGAAGTCATCGAACAGATCTTCGCCGCCATCTTCACCCGCGGGCATTGCCTGCTGGTCGGGGTTCCGGGCCTTGCCAAGACGCTCATGGTGAGCACGCTGGCCCGCATTCTCGATGTCCAGTTCAAGCGAATCCAGTTCACGCCCGACTTGATGCCTTCGGACATTACCGGGACGAACGTGCTCGAAGAGGAAGAATCGGGCCGTCGCAACTTTCGTTTCGTGGAAGGACCGATCTTTACGAACATCTTGCTGGCCGACGAAATCAACCGCACGCCGCCCAAGACTCAGGCGGCGCTGTTGCAGGCCATGCAGGAACGCGAAGTGACGGTCGGCCAGGAAACCTACGCCTTGCCGACGCCGTTCTTCACGCTGGCCACGCAAAATCCGATCGAGCAGGAAGGGACCTACCCGTTGCCCGAGGCCCAGCTCGATCGCTTCATGTTCAACATCAAGGTCGATTATCCGACCGCGGACGACGAAGAACAGATTCTCACGCAGACGACGCGCCAGGAAACGCCTGAAGTTCATCGCATCCTGTCGGCCAAGGCGATCGTCAATCTGCAACGGCTTGTCACCTCCGTCGCCGTGAGCCCTTACATCATCAAGTACGTCGCCCGTATCGTCCGCGCGACCCGACCCAAAGACGAGTCGGCCCCCGATTACGTCCGCGAGTTGGTCGACTGGGGTGCCGGTCCTCGGGCGGGTCAGTTCCTGATTCACGGTGGCAAGGCACTGGCCGCCATGAGCGGTCGTTTCTCGGTCGCCGTCGAAGACGTCCAGAAGGTGGCGATCCCCGTGCTGCGCCACCGGGTCAGCACGAACTTCCAGGCCCAAGCCGAAGGCACTTCGAACGAGGACGTTATCGAGCGTCTGCTGAAAGATATTCCGACTCCGGAAATTCCCAAGTTCGACGAGTAGAACATTGGCCGGGTGCCGCCGCGCGCCCCCTCAGAGGTTGAGGTCGACACGAGTCGCCACGCCGCTGCGCGGACGAGGGGCATCTGCCGCAAATGGCCGCGGTCCTCCGCGGTTAACGGGTATGTCTTCTGCCAACAAATACCTCCGGCCCGAAGTGATTCGCCAGATTGGCCGGCTCGATCTACGCGCGCAGTTCATCGTGAAGGGTTATCTGCAGGGAATCCACGCCAGCCCTTACCACGGGTTCTCCGTCGAGTTCAGCGAACATCGCAAGTACACCAAAGGCGATGACCTCAAGGACATCGACTGGCGAGTCTACGCCAAGACGGACAAGTACTACGTCAAGAAGTTCGAGGCCGAGACGAATATCACGGGCTATCTGGCCATGGATCTGAGTCGCTCGATGGCCTACACGTATCGTCAGGAGCTGACCAAGTTTGAGTACGCCATCTGTCTGGCCGCGGCGATGTGCTACCTGATGATTCATCAGCAAGATCCCGTCGGCCTGGTAACGTTCGATCGGTCCATTCGCGACTCGCTCTCGCCCAAGTCGAAGCGCACGCAGTTGGGGCACGTCCTCTCGCTGCTCAGTCGGCTCGAGCCGGTGGGCGAAACCGACATCGCTCACAGTCTGAATCAGCTGGCCGCCATGCTACGACACAAGAGCCTGGTCATGCTGTACTCCGACCTGTTGACGGAGCCCGAGCCGGTCATCAAGGCACTTCGTCGTCTGCGACATGGTGGGCACGACGTCATCCTGTTTCACATTCTCGACGAGGCGGAGGTCGTCTTTCCTTTCGACGGCATGGTCGAGCTTGAAGAGCCCGAGTCGAGCAATCGTCTTCAGGTCGACGCCACCGGATTTCGCCAGGATTACCTTGCCGCGCTCGGCGAGTTTCAGGAGCTCTACCGCCATGAGTGTCATCAGAGCGGCGTCGACTACGTGCCGCTCGACACCAGCATGGCCTTCGACAAAGCCCTCACGGAGTATCTCGTACAACGGAAAGCGCGGTTCTAAGGAAACCAGATCGGCACCTCGGCGGAGGACCGCTGACAGACCACGCCACAAGCCCTAACCCCTTCTCACCACGAGCGATACGCCGTAAGCGTCATGCCCACGTTCATCAATGCCAGCATGCTCTTGGGGACCTTGCTGGTCGGCATTCCGATCGTGCTGCACCTGATCATGCGGCAACAGCCGCAGCACCTCATCTTTCCGGCTCTGCAATTCGTGCAGCAACGCAAAGAGGCAAACCAGCGGCGTCTCAAACTGCGTCACCTGTTGTTGCTGCTGCTCCGCTGTGCGGCGATTCTCTTGATCGCCGTGGCGCTTGCCCGACCTCTCTTTCAGCTCGACGACCTACCGGCGGGCAACGCACCGGTTGCCGCGGCCGTGGTCTTCGACACCAGTCCGAGGATGGACTACCGCGATCAAAACCAGTCCCGCTTGGACGTGGCCCAGGAGGCCGGTCAATGGTTGCTCAAGCAATTTCCCAAAGAGAGCGACTTGGTTGTCCTCGATTCGGTCACGCCGCGGGCGGACTTCGACATCGATCGAGGTGCGGCGACGCTGCGCGTCGAACAATTGCATGTCGATGCCGCAGCACGGCCACTGCTGGAAACGATCGAGAATGCCCAGCGCGTGGTCGCCAAGAGTGACAAGGCACAGAAGGAGATCTTCGTCTTTACCGATCTGTCGCTGGCGGCCTGGAATCCGTCGCAGCTCAAACAATTGAAGCGCCGACTCGAACAACAGCCGGAGATCCACCTGCATTTGTTCGACGTCGGCGTTCTGAACCCGCGCAACCTGACGGTCGGTGATTTGAACCTCTCGTCGCAAAGCGTCGCCAGCGGAGGCACGGTTGACGTCTCCTTCGATGTTCTCAGTTCCGGCAGTCTCGAAGATTCGCCGAACGAGAGTCGCTTCGCAGAACTGTTCCTGGCCACCGACGGCGGACCCCCGACGCGGCGGGCGCAAGAGTCGATCGTCGTGTCTCCCGAGAGTGGCGCCTTTGTGTCGCTGCGCCTCAGCCTGCCGCCTGAGGCGGGTGTCTATCAGGGCTACGTCCAGCTCGATCGCAGCGACAACCTGGCGATCGACGACGTCCGCTACTTCACGGTCGAGGCCAAGCCGGCGTGGCGAGTCTTGCTGGTCGCGCCGTCTCCGCCAGAGCGCTATACGCGCCTCCTCAACGACGCCCTCGCGCCGTTCGAGTACCGCCAGCGTGGGCTGGCCCAGTTCCAGTGCGATGTCGTTTCCCAGGCCGACCTCGCCACCCAGGCACTTCGCCCGTATCAGGCGATTTGGCTGCTCGACCCCGAGCCGCTCTCCCGCGGCACCTGGCAGCGTCTGGCGCGTTATGTCAGCGAAGGCGGCTCCCTGGCGATCGCACTCGGCCGTAATGCCGCCGAACTCGAACGCTTCAATCTCGACGGACCGCAACCGCTGCTGCCGGCCAAGCTCGTTGGACAGTGGCGGGCCGGCGACCGCCAACTGCGATTGGCCCCCGCGAACCTCGAGCACCCGATTCTGGCCCGCTTCAAGCCGGTCGCCTCGTCGGTGCCTTGGGACCTCAATCCGATCTTGAAGTTCTGGCGCCTGGGACCGCTGCGCGAGGGGGCCGAAGTGATCCTGGCATACGACAACGGGCAGCCGGCACTTGTCGAGCAAAGCGTCGGCCGCGGAATTGTGTTGACGCTGACGACGCCGGTAAGCGATTCGCTCAACGACCGACGTGCCTGGAACAACCTGTTGGCGCCGTTGCGGGAGGCGTGGCCCGGCTTTCTGCTGGTCGTGGAAATGACGCACTACCTGATCGGCAACTCGCGCACCGAGTTGAACTATCAGGTCGGCGATGCGGCCGAAGTGCGGCTCGATAGCGGCAGTGAGTTCGAGCAATTTCTGCTGACCTCGCCGTCAGGCGATACCAGTCGCATTGCGGTCGATCGGCGAGACCGCAGCTTACGAGTCGTCGATACCCATGAAGCGGGCCAGTACGAACTTCGCGCCGGGGGCGCCGAGGGAACACGACTCGGCTTCAGCGTCAACTTGCCGGCCGCGGTGACCCAACTGGAACGCATCGGCACCGAAACGCTCAGCGAGGCGCTGGGCGACGCGATGCCGTCGATTTCCCGCGATCGAGACACGCTGTTGCGTTCGCGGCAAGAAGTTCGCGGCAAGGGCGCTTGGGAAGCCTATCCCTGGTTGATGCTGATCGTCGTCTTCGTCATGGCCGGCGAGCAGTTGGTTTCAACCCTGTTCTATCGACGTCACGCGACGGCCGGCGGAAACTGATTGCCCGAAGGAAACCCCGACAAACCAAGACTGCCGCCAACCTATTGCTTGCATCCACGCCCGTAGAGCCGGTCGACGATCGCGCGTCGACCTCCGTCCATGTGGTCCTTTAGTCCCATCCTCGATCGCCACCTCGGCTCGGCCAGCACCTACCTGGTGTTGCTGCTCTCGCTCGGACTCGTCGCCACCTGGTTCGTCGGTCTGAAGATCACCTCGACCTCGCTACGGCGACGTGTCGTATTGAGCCTGTTGCGGATCGTCACGATTGCGCTCGTCATTCTCGCCTTACTGCGTCCGACGCGCGTCTTCGTCGACTCGAAGATGCTGCCGTCGACGGTTGTATTTCTCGCCGATAAGTCCCGCTCGATGACGATCGAGGATTCGCTCGGCGGCAAGACTCGCTGGGAGGTCCTCCAGCGCATGTTCGCCGATCTCGAGCCGGCCCTGGCGGAGATTGCTGAGGACGTCGAGATTCGTGCCTACGCCTACGACGTCGATGCGGTGTCACTTCCGCTCGACCAAGGCCGGATCGTGCTGCCCGAGCAGGCCGACGGCGATCAGACCGATCATGGCGAGTCGTTGCGCAGCATGCTGCGCGAGGAAGATGGGAAGCGATTGATCGGGGTCTTCATCGCCGGCGACGGCGCACAGCAAACGCTGGAAGGCAATACGGCCGCAGCCCAAGCCGCGGCCCGCTCGTTGGCCCGACAGAACTGCCCGCTGATCGCCGTTTCCTTCGGCCAGCTGCGCAGCCGCCGCCAGGCGCGGGATGTCATTCTGGAGACGATGCCCGACAACCTCTCCGTGTTTGTGAAGAACGAGCTGAGCGTGAGCGGCACCGTTCGCGTCTCGGGCTACGTCGGACAGGAGATCCCGGTCCAGCTGATCGTCGAAGAGAAGCCGGGTAAACCGACCGTGGTTGCCACCACGAGCGTACGGGCGGAGGAGGAAGAGGAACAGCTTCGTTATGAACTGACGTACGTCCCGGAAGAGGTCGGTGAGTTTCAGGTGGCGGTACGGGCGGTTCCCCAGAGTGGCGAGCTGACCGTGTCCAACAACGAACTGCCAACCTTTCTCACCGTTCGCGAGGGTGGCATTCGCGTGCTCTATCTGCAAGGTGAATACCGCCGCGAACAGACCTTCTTGCGGCGCGCGTTGGCCAAGTCGCCCGACATCGAGGTCGAGCTGCGCACGCTGCACACCCGCAATCGCGATCGCTGGCCGGTCCGCGGACTTACGGAACTGTTCCAACCGGACGCCTTCGACGTCTACATCATCGGCGACGTCGACTCCGACGCTTTTTCGCGCCAGGACCTCCGGTTGCTCCGCGACACCGTACGCGATCACCAGGCGGGGCTGATTATGCTCGGCGGCTGGCACACGTTTTGGCCGGGCGGCTACCAGAATACGCCGCTGTTCGGCGTGCTTCCCTTGGCCGTCGATCGTGATCTCGACGATCGAGGGCGGCAGCGGTTCGAGACCTTCATTCCACCCGACCTGCATCTCGAGGGTCCGCTCAGGATGCTGCCGACCAAGCGCTGGGGCGAACAGAGCTTCATCATGCAGATTGGCGAAGGTGGCTACGACCCGAACCTCTGGCGCCAGCTGCCCCCGCTGCCCGGTGCGAATTTCTTTCGCGGTGCCAAGTCGACCGGCTTCGTACTCGCCGAGACCGAGCGTGGCGAGCCGCTCTTGATCGCCGGGGAACCAGGAGGGCGGGTGCTGGCCTTCGCCGTCGATGCGACGTGGCGGTGGGCCATGCGAGGTTTCGTCGACGAGCATCGGCGTTTTTGGCGGCAGGTCGTGCTCTGGCTCGCTCGCCACGACGAGATTGTCAAAGGCTCGACCCAGCTTCGCCTCGAACGCCGGCGTTTTCCGCCGGGTGCCCCCGTTGCCTTCAAGGCCGTGGCTTACTCCGCCACAGGTGGGGCGGTCGCCGATGCCGAGTGGAAGGCCAGCATTCGGCTTCCCGACGGCACGAAACAACCCCTTCGTCTGGCCCGCCGGGGTAGCGAAATGACCGGGCAGTTTCTGCAGACGGAGAAGGTCGGCGAGTATGTGATCGAAGTTTCGGCCAGTCGCGGGGGCCAGGTCATCGGCGAGGCCGAATCGCAGTTCCTGGTCTACGAGAAAGACTTCGAGCTGAGTGGCGCGACGGCCGACCCGGCGTTTCTGGCGAGCCTCGCCCAGAAGACCGAAGAGGTGGGTGGCCGCGTCATCGTGCCGGAAGAACTGCCGCGCGTGCTTCGCGAATTGGCCGAGGGGGCGGAAGAGTTCGAAACCGAAGTTACCGAGAGAATCACCTACTGGGATCGACCTTGGTTTTTCGGCATGATCGTGGCCCTGCTGTCGCTCGAATGGTTCCTTCGCAAGTATTGGCGGCTCGCTTGAGGCCCGCGACGACCGCGAACACGAAAGTCCAGCTTCCCAGGGTGGAGTTCGATTCAGGGCACGCTGCGACTCCACGCCTCCTGCCCATACTTCTCGTCGACCAACCGATCGACCGATTCTTCCGGCCAGCCGCCCATCTCCGCTTGCGCGTTCCACTGCCGCCTCAGACTTCCCATCAGTTCCGCGCGCCCGACATTGAGGTTGGCGATGAAGTCTGCGTGGCTTCGCCCGGCGCGATAGTCGGGCTCGCGCGGCGGCGGATGCAAGTAACGTGTCGCGAGGGGCAGCGCCATGTCGTAGAGCAGCGTTCCGTGATAGAGCAGGTGGCGTCGGCGCAGCCGCAAGGAATTGCCCGACACCTTTCGCCCCCTTACGGCGAGATCGCTGGTGCCGGCCAACTCCAGATCGGCATCGCTTCCGGCCAGTGCCGCGCAGATTTCACCCAGCACGAACTCGTGGGCCTGGTCGATCTTGCGAAGCGCCGGACGCAACTCGAAGTTGAGTACCAGTGCGTAGAACAGACAACCCCGAGCCGCCACGATGGCGGCGCCCCCGCTGCAGCGACGCAGCACCGGCACGTGGTCGTGCGCGCACCGCGATAGGTCCACTTCGGTCGCCAATGACGAACCACGGCCGACGACCACGAGTGGATCGCTCGACTCCCAGACTCTCAAGCACTCGGCGGGGTCCTCGCTCGCCTCGGCCCGCTCCAGCAGGGCTTCGTCAAGCGCCAGATTGGCGGCCGGATCGGCGAGCGTCAGGTCGAGCCACTGCATGGTCGTCGTCTCGATCTCCTGGTTCGGACCCGCGGACCGTTGAATTTCCATAGCCTCTCCCTAAACTACCGGAGGAGGCGGCCAGCAATTGCTGCATTATCGCTCCCCAAGGCGTGCCGAGGGAACGGCCAGTCGACACGTGTCGTCGACACGGGGTCGAACGGAGCTGCCGGGGTCGCATGCAGATCGGGGTGGCTGGCTCACTTGCCTTGAGCGGCAGCCGGACCGATGGTCTACTTACCAGCTCGCATCGTCTATCAATCATGTCCGACGTCGAACCACAACGATCCAATCCGGAAGTACTGCCCGAGGTGCAGCCTCCGACCACCGGCTTCATCTTGCAGCTGTTCGTAATCCCCGGCCTGATCGTCGTGGTGATTGTGTTGGTATGGTTGCTGATCGGCTCGATGGCGGAATCGGGCAGCGATCCTGCGAAGTTTCTCGTCGAGATCAAGCGGGGCCGTTCGAACAGCTGGCAGCAGGCCCTCTCGTTGGCACAGACGCTGCAGAGCGATCCGAAACTGAAGTACGATCGGCAGTTGGCAGGCCAGATTGCCGACTACCTCGACAGCCTGCTCGATCTCTCGCTGCCGCAGTCTCCGGAAGATCTCGGCCAGAACCCAGGCACGACCCGCGACGAGAAGGCGGAAGGGGCCAATCTGCGCCGCTATCTCTGTATGGCGCTGGGGAACTTTCGGGTCGACGAGGGTCTCCCCGTGTTGCTCAAGGCGGCTGGGATGGAAGATGGAGGCGATGAAGAGATCCTCAAGGTGCGGGTGGCGGCCCTGATGGCGATCGCCAACCTGGCGGAGAATTTCAACAATCTGACACCGCCGCAAACGCTCGATCATCCCAATCTTCTACCCACGCTGTTGGCCGCTTCGCAAGACGATCAAGTGGCGCTGCGCAGCCCGAGCGCGATCGCGTTGGGCGTGCTGGGCACCGAAGCGGCCCTCGAGCGACTGGAAGACATGCTGATCGAAGCGCAGCCTGCAAACGTCCACTACAACGTGGCCACGTCGTTGGCCCGCAACGGTCGGGAAAGCTCGACCGAACTGCTCCTCGAGATGCTGCAGCCAGCGCGGATTCGCGAGTTGCCCAAGGCGCCGCCGAAGAACGAACGGGTGGTTCTCAGCGAGCGCCAGATTCAACAGCGCGACGCCGAACAACGTCGCTTGGAGCAGGCGCTCGTCGTGCGCAGCGCCCTGCAAGCGTTGCCGCAGTTGCAGGCAGCCAACCCGGAGGCCGACCTGCAGCCATTGATGGCGGCGCTCGCAGCGCTGCGGGACTCCGACTTGCCGAAGTCGGTGCGACTCGAGGCGGAGCGGTTGCTGAACGAATTCAAAGCACGGGCGAGCGAGTCACAAGCGGAATAGAAAAGCGCCCCGATTGCCTACGCGGCAGAAAACTCATATTCCGCAAGATCGGACTTTCCGCTATTAGCCTACCTCGTCGCGAAGCCCCTCGGCCGTTCGGCGCGGAAACTTGAGAGTTTCTGTCACTTCGTAAGTGGGCTTCAGAGCACGAATTGCCGACATTTGGGCCTCGGTACGGCACGCTTTCTGTTTGCTGTGCTACGGTTCTTGAGGCAGACTCACATGATAGGTCTGCGCGCACTATGCGCTAGCTTCCGCGACGCGCCACATTGGCACAACGTCTCGCAGGGGGGTTGCGTGCCGTGGCCTTCGCATGTCATGAACAAGGTATTCGAGTAGTGATCTTCCGGGCAGACAAATCTGGAATCAATAAGATGAACACGTTCCTCAGAACCACCATGCTTTTCGCGTTCGCGCTCGGCTCGGCAGCCGCAGCATCGGCACAGGTGTGCTGCGATTCGACGGCCTATCGGGTCGTTTGCAAGACGATTCACGAGAAGCAGCTCGTCAAGGCGTATCGGCTCGTTTCGGAAACCGTGTATGACGAGAAGAAGATCGTCACGCACCGACCTGTCTTCGAAACGCAGATGCGCGAGCGGCGCTACCGCGTGGCCCGGCCCGTGTTCGAAACGAGCGTACGAGAAGAACAGTACTGTGTGTTGCGTCCGGTCTGGGAGACGCAGATGCGCGATTGCAGTTACGACCGCATTCGCAACGTTACCGAACAACACGTCCGTGAAGAGCGTTACACCGTCCAGCGGCCGACCTTCGAGATTCAGGAACGCGAAGAACGATTCGTCGTCCGCCGACAGGTTTGCGAGACGGTGGAACAAGAAGTTCAGCGCACGACCCTTCAGCCGGTCACGACGACCGAAACCCAGCTGGTCGATCGTGGGCAGTTCGTCACCCAGCAATCGGTTGTCCAGGGTCCCACGCGCCAGCGGCTGCGTTGGGCAAGCGGGCAGAACGTAGTCGATCCGGCCACCGGTCGCAGCTACTATCAGCTGCCCGGTCTGGTTTGGGTGCCCCAGGCCGCTCCGGCACAGGTCGTCGCCCAGCAAGTCTGGCAGCCCAACGTCGTTGCCGAGCAGGTCCAGCGTACCGTCATGCAGCCGGTTACCGTGACCGAGCGGGTGCCGGTTCAGGTCGCCCGCGTCGTTGAAGAAGAATGTGTTCGCAAGGTTCCGGTTCGCGTCTGCAAGATGGTCTGCGAAGAACGCGTCCGCCAGGTGCCCTACACCGTTTGCAAGCAGGTCGTCGAGCGTGTCGAGCGACAGGTGCCGGTTCGTGTCTGCAAGATGGTTCGCGAGCAGCGCGTCCGCAAGATTCCGGTTCGCACCTGCCGCATGGTGACCGAGGAACGGGTCGAGCAGATTCCGGTCCGCGTCTGCAAAATGATCGCCGAAGAACGCGTCGTCCAGGTGCCCCGCTGCGTGACCCGCCGCGTGCCGGTTACCTATGAGCGAATCGTGCCGCGAACGGTGGTGATGCGGATTCCGATCGATCCCTGCACCGGCGCGGACATCGTCACCTCGACTCCGCCCGCGACAGGCTCGTCGCCGGCCGTCGTCGACGAAGAACCTCGCACGTTCCGCCGTCAGCCGCTTCCCGAAGCCGACGCACAAGGCGACGCGGAAGGAACGCGGGGCAGCGTCGCCCGACCGGCCGAAACGGATCCGGAGCCCGCCGGCGACCGCCAAACGCCGTCGCTCGACGCGGACGACGTGCCCCAGCCGGAGCTGGAAGAGGACTTCCGTCCCGACGCGCAGGAAGCGTAGGCGACGGGCGACGCCATCGCGTCCCGCAGGCCCGTGGTTGTTCTTTCGCGCCGCTCCCGGCAACCATCTCTGCCGCTCCATCTCGGAGCCGGCCAAGTCGCGCGCTAGCAGTGCTGGCGAGCAGCTGCCCTGACGTTCAGCTTGAGGTAGCTCGCCCGGGTCGCTTTGTCTATGATCCCCGACCGCCTGGATTGGCTGGGTTCAGCGTGAGTCGCGATCGGCTGTCATTGCGGACGATCGGCCAAGCTCAAGACATCGCGCCGATTATCCGCCACAGCAGGTAAGCGAAAACGATGGCGAGTAAGAGCCCGGCGGTCGCCCGCCAGATCCAGGCAGGTCGCGTCTCGCGGGTAACGTATTGCTGACAGACGGGACATTCCACGGCTTCCTCGTAGATCTCCGCACCACAGTGAGGGCAGCTTATCCAGTCAACTTCGGCGTCCCGCTCCGACGAGACGTCGTCCCACTCGTCGGGATACTCTTCGTCGGCCAGATCGTCCGACCAGTTCGATGCGTTCATCATCGCCGCCAACGTGTAGGCCAATCCAAAAGCACTTAACTACTAACGATTCCATCGCGCAGGCCCCCGCTCAGCTTACACCAACCTGTGCGATTCCGCTTCGTCAAGGAGGACGATCGTGAATACGCTCAAGTCCTTTGTCGTGCTCGCCGTTCTGGGCGTCATCGGTTACGCGGTCTACCTGGGGCTGGGAGGCCAATTGAATGTCTCGCTGACGCCGCCCGATCCCGGTGACCCGAGCGTGGCAAACGCGTGGGGGGCAAGTCCGGAGAATTCGCCCAACGGCCCCGAGGTCAACCTGGGAGAATCGGCGGGAGACGTGCCGGGCGACCATCCCAGTTCCCTCGCACTCCATTCGTCGGCCGGCGACGCCGCTGCGGCGCCAGGTCCCTATGGTGCCTCGGCGTCGGAGCTACCGCTACCGGGCTCGGGCCCAATGAGCCCCGGCGGTCCCGATTCCGGATCCTCCGCAGCTCCCGCGACGTATCAAGCAGCGGAGTCTGGAACTTCGCTGCCTGGGCCGGACGGAGCCCCTCTCACTGCCGACCTGACAAGTGATCACGCGTCCCCCAGCGATGTCGCAGGCCCTTCGCCATCGGAAGCGGCTCCCCCGGCATATCCGCAACAACCGCCGGCCGCCGACAGCGCCTACGCCCAAGAAGGGACGGCCGCCCTCCGTCGGCTCACCGAAGAGGAACTCGTCTCGCAGCCGATCACAAAGGCCGAAACGCTCAGCCGGGCCTTCGAGAAGAATCTGCAGGAGATGAACAACAAGATCCAGTCCGGCAAGCCACAGGACGCTCTGTTGGCGCTGTCGATCATGTATGCCGACTCGCAACTCTCGGCAGCAAACCGCCAGAAGCTCCAGTCCGTGCTCGATCAGGTCGCCGGCACGGTCATCTACTCGCGACAACACCTGATGGAACCGGCCTACGTCGTGAAACCGAACGAGAGTCTCGATTCGATCGCCAGCCAGCACAAGGTGCCGCCGGGACTGCTCGCGAAGATCAACGGCCTGACGCCCGAAGCCCCCTTGGCCGCCGGAACCCGGCTGAAAGTCGTGCATGGGCCGTTCAACGCGGTGATCGATCTGATGACCAGCGAACTCACGTTGTTTGTGCGTAGCCGCTACGCGGGTCGCTTTCCCGTTCGCATCGGACCGCAATTTCCGTCGAACGTGGAACGCCTGACGGTGATCAGCAAGACGCGTCAACACTCTCAGTACGACGGCGAAGCCTGGATCGGTCTGGCTTCCGTGGGGGCGCCCGCTGTGACGGGCGGCGCGACGTCGAGCCTGAGTCCTCAGATCGGCATCGTGGGGATGGAAGATGTCAGCGCGGTCGACCGGGGACCCTCGCCACAGAATATCGCGGTGTCGCCGCGCGACGCCGACGACCTGTTCGACATTCTCTCTCAAGGTTCGACCGTGACCATTCTGCGCGAGACGGCCACGGCGGCCCGGTCCGACGGCACGCCCACGCGTTGAGAATTCCGCGATGGAAACTTCGTTGCATCGCGAGCTCAAGACGCGCTATGCGGGAGAGGACGCCCAAGTCGAAGTGAAGCTGGGCTCCTACCGTATCGATGCCGTCGTCGACCAGCAGCTCATTGAGATTCAACACGGATCCCTGGCGGCGATTCGCAGCAAGGTCCAGCAACTGCTGAAGAAACATCGAGTGCTGATCGTCAAACCGCTGATCGCGCGAAAACGCTTGATCAAGCGGGCTTCCCAGGGCGGGCGTATCGTCGATCGACGCTACAGCCCCAAGCGCGGCACGCTGCTCGATCTGTTCGACGAACTGGTCTACTTTCGGCACATCTTTCCGCACGAAAATCTGACCCTCGAGGGGGTGCTCGTCGAGATCGAGGAATACCGCTATCCGGGTCACGGACGGCGACGGCGACGGCGTGACGGCGACTTCGTGGTCGAGGACCGCCGCCTCACATCGATTCAGGAGTCGTGCACCCTGCGGTCGCGGACCGACCTTTGGGACCTGTTGCCGAAGCGACTCCCGAAGCCGTTTCACACCGGCCACCTGGCCAAGAAGTTGGGCGTCGAACGCTGGATCGCACAGCGGATCGCCTACTGCCTTCGCGAAACCGGAGCCGCCCGCCAGGTCGGCAAGGAGGGCAATGCCCTGCTCTACCAGCGGACTCCTCGCGATCAGCCGGCGGCCTAGATACCGGCGCTAGACTCCCAGCACCTTATGCAGGTGGGGCGAGCAATCGCGATACGGAACTCGATCGGGCGAACCCTGCGCAAAGTGGTACGTCGAGCGGTTGCGAAAGTTGGCCAGGGTGATCAACGTCGACGAGACCGTGCCGCGCTGCTCGCCGTGGATCACGATACTGGGCTCGTCCGGATTCTCAGCGTGATACGACATGACCTTCGTCGCCACGCGGAGAAAGCTGCCGGCATCGTCCGTCGGTTCGGCGGCAAACATTTCGCTCGCCAGCAAAATCCTCGGATCCTCCTCGTCGTCGACGTTACCGGTGGCCATCAGGTGCAGTCCCGGCTCGAGGTCGATCGTCTCCACCTCGTCGCCTCCCTCGGTCACGAAGGCGGAGTGGACATCGGCACAGAGCACATTCACGCCCGCATAGGCACCGCGGGCCACGTGCGATTCAGCCCGTCGTGACGCCACGCTGGCACTGATGCACTGCAGCAGCTGGCGGCACAACAGCCCCCGCGACTTCGGCTTCGAGGGAAGATTCTCCTTCTCGCGATTGGTAACCGCCACGATCAACCCATACTGGTTCACGCCGAGCCAGGTGCCGCCCGCTCGCTGATCGATACCGCACACGACCTTGGGGGTCTCGTCGTGGAACACCGGTGGGGTGCTGGCCCGGTCATAGGCCTCCTCGCGATTCGCAGCCAGCATCAGCGGAACCGAATTGCTGACTTGAAGTTGGATGGCGAGTAAGCACATATCGGGTTGCTACCTCAACAGCCGTCGAAAGCCGGGCCACGGCGTCCCAATTTCCAATACCGCGGATATTTCAATACCGCTGGCATTGCCAGCGAGACAGCCGATGCCAAGAATTGGACCAAGCGGTCACCGCCGTGGCCCGAAACGGCACAGCCCGAAACGACGTTGCGGGGGCCCTCCCTTTCTTCGTCGTTTCGGCGAGGTCTTCCCCAGCCTGGAGGGCTCGCGTTTCGGTCGCCATTTTGCACTATTATCTACAAAGTATTAGCCTGTAGGCATAGTAGCGCTGATAGCATTGAGTCGTGGAAAGCGGGCAAATGCGTGGGATGCGGGAGGCCTGGCCAGTCTGATCTTGCGATCACGAGATGAACTGCCTAAGTTCCCTGCGATCCTCCCTCCAGTCGCTGGAATGTCGTCATGCACGAGATGATCATCCAATCGCGGCGAGCGCCCGTTCATACGCTGACGGGCGTTCAGATTGCCGCCACGGGCTCGTATGTACCCGACGAGATCGTCACCAACGAAGATCTCGCCGCGCTGGGGTGCGACGCCGATTGGATCATCCAGCGGACCGGCATCCTGGAACGACGCAAGGCGCCGCCCCAGATGGCGACCAGCGATATGGCCGAGCACGCGGCTCGACACGCCATGGAACAAGCAGGGGTAACGGGGAGCGACATCGACCTGGTGATTCTGGGGACGTTCACCCCCGATCTGCCGCTGCCAGCCGCCGCCTGCTTGCTGCAGGATCGACTCGGCATTACCGGTCCCGCCTTCGATCTCCAGGCGGCCTGTGCCGGGTTCATCTATAGCCTCATTACGGGAATGCAATTCGTCGTGACCGGCACGAGTAAGCTCGCGCTCGTCATCGGCGCGGACATCAATACCCGCCGGGTGAATCCCGCGGATAAGAAGACCTATCCTCTCTTCGGGGATGGAGCCGGCGCCGTACTGTTGAATGCGACCGGTGCCGCCGAGAAGTCCATCAGCTTTACGATCGGAGCCGATGGCTCCGGACAGGAATTGCTCTGTCAGAAGATGGGCGGCTCGCGGATCCCGCACTCGTGCGAGGGAATTCAAGACAATCTGCAGTACGTCCAGATGAACGGTCGACCCGTCTTCAAGTGGGCCATCCGTCAAATCGAAGACTCGACCCGCGACGTACTCCATCATGCGGATCTGGCCATCGAAGACATCGACATGTTCTTCATGCATCAGGCCAACATCCGCATTATCGACGCGGCGGTCGATAACCTGGGCATCGCGCGTGAGAAGGTGCCTGTGAATCTCGACCGCTACGGCAACACCTCGGCCGCGAGCATTCCCATTCTGCTGGACGAAGCGGCGCGCTCGGGCAAGATCGAATCGGGCGACCGGATCATGCTCACGGGATTTGGTGCGGGGCTGGCGTGGGGCACCGTCCTGCTCGAGTGGTAGGGTCGCGAAGCTGTCGACCCGCGACGCCTAGCGATCGGTCGCGCGACCGCGACGGGCTGCCCGCCTGCCCGGCTTAATCCAGAGAAAGGCTCGTCCGGCGTCGTCCTGCCGGACCTCGAATCCCAATCCCCCTTGCTGCAATACTCTGCGGAGGTACGAGGCGAGGTGGCGATTGGCGGCCTTCAATTCGACCTCGATCTCGCCGATCTCGATACCCCGCCTTGCGATCCCCGCGTGATCCCATAGCACCGGTGCGGCGAGACGACTCGTCAGGTCTTGCATCGCGTCGACCATGGGCAACCGCACCGCCTGTTCGATCTTCTCGAACTCGAACAGCGCCGGAATGGCCTTCGTGTCCTCTTCCCAGCCGATCGGCCAGACCTCGACCCCTCGGCGGCGGACTGCGACCACGTAGCGTGTCGTGTCTTCTTGAACGTCCGGATAAATCGCCAGTCCGGCCGGTCGGAGAACCGCAGCCAGGGCGGTCCCGCCGGCGAATCCCTGGAACTCGTCGGGAACATCCGGCGCTTCGGCGAGGGCCTCGCGGGCCGTCCGTTCGATGCGCAGGGGAGCGTCCAAGGCCGCGGCAATCTGCCGTACGACGTCAGCCGGTCGCAAGCCGCGGGTGGTCGCGGCGACCGGCGTCGCCAGTTCCTCCTTGACCGCGGCGAACTGGTCCGCCGTCAGCCCGAAGGCACCGACCTCCGGCGGGCCGTCGGGACCGTGCTCCTTCAGCGATTCGACCCAGGCCTGTAGTTCGTTTCGCTCGTTGCGACCAAAGGCTTCGTTCGCGCTCAGTTGCAATCGTCCGCTTCGCAGCAACTGTCCGATGACGCGATAGTGGGGCGACGGTTCACGACGGACGATCGTGACGCCAATGCGCTCATTGCCGCGGGCCTGTCGAATCTGGGCCCGCTCGAAGCCAGCCTCTTCCAAGACGCGCATCCACTCCTGGGGGGCGGTCGGAGAAGTGCGACCGGTGAGGAGCACCTCGATCTCCACACGGGCCTCGCCCGCGCCGGCGCTTCCAGCGATCAAGCTCAGGCACGCGACGACGACCGCGACACACGCGACTTGCGATTTCATGCTCCGTCCCTTCCGATCGTCTTGCCCTCGGCCCCCGGCGCACGGCGTGCTCTTGGGAAGTATAGCACGGACACTCGACCGCTCGGTGCTGCGACCCGTACGGTTTGCCCAACCGGGATAGCTTCTCGCCGATCGTGCGATAACGCGGCTGACGGGCACCCACCCGAGATCATCGCCCTCCTTCCATAGTTGAAACGGCCACGGAATCTGTCAAAATGCGGAAATTCCCTCCGGCAAACAACGCCCCGTCCTTGCGAATGAGGCGTCACCTTTCGCCAGTTTCGTACGTCCGGCGACTCCCACGATCTGGCGACTCCGCACACCAGGCAAACCTGTATTCCGGCAAAGGAGATCGATTATGGCACGTCCCGTCACTCTGTTTACTGGCCAATGGGCCGATCTTCCCCTGGCCGACCTGGCCCAAAAGGCCAGCGATTTTGGCTATCAAGGTCTGGAGTTGGCCTGCTGGGGTGACCACTTCGAAGTCGACAAAGCGGACGCCGACTATTGCACGGCGAAGCGCGAATTGCTGGATCGCTTCGACCTGCAGTGTTTCTCGATTAGCACACACCTCGTGGGACAGGCGGTTTGCGATGCGATCGACGGACGCCACCAGGCGATCTTGCCGCCCTACGTTTGGGGCGACGGCGATCCGGACGGAGTCAACGAGCGGGCTGCTGAAGATGTGAAGAACACCGCCCGTGCGGCCAAGCAGTTCGGCGTAAGCGTCGTCAACGGCTTCACCGGCTCTGCGATCTGGCCGCTGCTCTATTCGTTTCCGCCGGTTCCCGAATCGATGATCGAGGCCGGCTACCAGCAGTTCGCCGATCGCTGGAATCCGATTCTCGACGTCTTTGGAGAGTGCGGTGTGCGGTTTGCCCTCGAGGTGCATCCCACGGAAATCGCCTTCGACATCTACACGGCCCAGCGAGCTCTGGAGGCGATCGACCATCGTGAAGAGTTCGGTTTCAACTTCGACCCCTCGCACCTGCTCTGGCAGGGCGTCGATCCGGTCGAGTTCATTCGTGCTTTCCCTGACAGGATCTATCACGTCCACATCAAGGATGCGATTGTCACGCTCGACGGGCGCTCCGGTATTCTCGCCAGTCACCTCAACTTTGGCGACGCGCGTCGCGGTTGGGATTTCCGCTCGCCGGGTCGCGGCAAGGTGAACTTCGAGGAGATCATTCGCGCGCTCAACGACATCAACTACTCCGGTCCGCTGTCGGTCGAGTGGGAAGACACCCGCATGGATCGCGAGCATGGCGCCCGCGAGGCCTGCGAGTTCGTCGAGAGGCTCGATTTCCAGCCCAGCAATGTCGCCTTCGATGCGGCCTTCGCGGACTAGCTCTTGGCGATCATGAACGCGGCCCGGCCTTGCCGCGGCCGAGCACCAGATTCGGTTCCCGACACCCCTCCTCCCGGCGGCGAGGGTTTTTTTCGTGTGCTGGCCGGCAAAAGCCGCATATTCCGCAGGCAACTCGGGTCGATTTCCGAGGACGAGGTACACTGGAATGACCCAGGACCCGGAAGGCATCCGTTGTCAGCAGCAGCCCCAACAAGGCGACGCAATCTCGCGCCGATTCGGCCCGGCCACCGCCGCGCGCTAGGTTGGTTGGCCGCCGCCCTGCTGATGATCGGGGCAGCGCCGCCGCCTGTGACGGGGTCGGAGTCCCCAGCCGCCGAGCGCGCTCAACTCGACGCCGAGTTCGCCGACCAACTCGCTCATCTTGCGGACTGGGCCGAGGCCCAGGGCCTGGCCAGCGAAGCTCAGCAGACGCGGGACTGGTTGTTACCGACCTACCAGGACAAGCAGATCGTCTACCGGATCGCGGACGGGCAGCCATCTGCGGCAGCTTCCGCCGACGCCGCCGAGTGGCAACGTCGTTTCCGCAGTCTCCGCGAGTTGCGCGCCGACGCGCTCTTCGCCCTGGTGAAGCCCGCGGCCGAGCAAGAACAGGTCAGCCTGGCCTTCGAGCTTCTCTACGCCACGCTGCGTGAGAACCCGGAACACGAGGCAGCCCGCCGCCTGCTTGGCCACAAGCAGTATCAAGATCGCTGGTACGCGCCGAATACCTTGCGGCGAATCGAACGGGGCGAAGTCTGGCACGAACGATTCGGCTGGCTCCCGGCCGACCACGTGGCCCGTTACGAACAGGGGGAACGTCGCTACGGGACCCGCTGGATCACCGCGGAACGGGAGGCCGAACTCCGCCGCTCGATCGCCCGCGGTTGGCATATCGAGACCGAGCACTTCGACGTCACCACGAATCACAGTCTCGAAGAAGGCGTCGCCCTGGCCCGGCGGCTCGAACAGCTGCACGCAGCCTGGTTTCAGGTTTTTGCCGCCTTTCACACCACGCCCAAGCAGCTGCAGCAGCTCATTCGCTACGGCAAACCGTCACGAAGACCTCCGGCCCGTCACAAGGTCGTCTATTTCGCCACCCGCGACGAGTACGTCAACGAACTCGTCCGACGGCAACCAGGCATCGAGCGGAGCCTGGGCGTCTATTTTGCCAACCGTCGTACCGCGTATTTCTTCGCGGGCGAAGATCAGGACCCCGGCACAGTCCTTCACGAGGCCACGCACCAGTTGTTTCAGGAGACGGCATCGCTCAAGCAGCCGGCCGGGCAGAAGCGCCACGCCTGGGTCGTCGAGGGGATCGCCTGCTACATGGAGTCGCTCCGCGACGGACAGCGCTCCCCCTGGGGCGGCTTCGATACGGTGGGCGGTTACCACGTGGCCCGCCTGCCGGGGGCGCGCATTCGGCTCTTGGAAGATCGCTTCTACATCCCGTTCGCCGAGTTGACCCGGATGGGACTTTGGCAGCTGAATCGTCATCCTCAGGCGGCCACCGTCTACACGCAGATCGCCGGTCAGGCCACGTTTCTGATGCACTACTCCGACGGGCACTATCGCGATGCGCTGGTGCAGTATCTCCGCGCGGTCTACGGCGATCGGGCATCGCCAGCCGAGTTGGCGGAGCTGGCAGAAGAGAGTTTTGGAGAGCTCGATCTGGCCTATCGTCAATTTCTGCTGGCTGCGGAAGCCGACGCCGAGGCCCGCGCGAAGTCCGGCGACTCGCGTTGAGCGCGTCGGCGAATCGACGCGAATCGACGAGCTTTTCGCGGCGTTGACCCTCTTTCCGACGAGCACTATAGTTGACGGATTACGTCGCTCGACAATTTCGTGGCGGGCCGAGTTGGCGGTATACGGTGGCTGTAGCTCAGTTGGTTAGAGCACTGGATTGTGGTTCCAGGGGTCGGGGGTTCGAATCCCCTCAGCCACCCTGAAGGCTTCTCCGTTTCGGCTCGCCCTGGGCAAGGCGAGCCCCGACCGTCCCGTCCTTTTCTTCGCCTTGCTCTGGTCGTCTCTCGCCACCACTTCCCAGGGCGCTCGTCGATCCCCGGGGGCCAATCGCTTCAAGGGTGCCCGCCGTTTCAAGGGTGCCCGCCGACGAAGTTCCAAGTCGGCCGCAGGCCGCCGGCGTTCTACCTCGCTTCGACCTCGTAGACCACGACGGAGTTGTGCGCCCTGTGGACGATGCCCGTGCCCGTGATGGAAACGACTGTATCGCCCTGGGTCAACAGACCGTTACGCAGGCCCCACTCGCTGACAAACCGACGTAGCGCCGGCGGGTCGTCGAGCGGCGCACCAGCCAATGGGTAGGTGCCCCAGAACAGACACATGCGTCGCAACGCTTCGGGCGATGAACTGACGCCGACCGTCGGGATGAAGTCGCGCTGTTTGGCCTTTACCAGCGCCGTCGCCCCACTTCGGGTCGCAATGACGATCAAGTTCGACGAGAGCTGATCGGCGATCTGGGCCGCCCCGTAGACGACCGCAGACGTGATCGGATGAACCCCGTGCGACGTGGCCAACTGCGGGGCGGCCGGCAGATGACGATGAGACATGCGCTCGGTAGCGACCATGATTCGGTTCATCATCTTCACCGCGTCGAGCGGATAGTCGCCGATGGCCGTCTCGCCCGAAAGCATGCACGCATCGGCCCCGTCCAGAATGGCATTGGCCACGTCGGTCGCCTCGGCCCGGGTGGGTCGCTGCGAATGATGCATGCTGTCGAGCATCTGGGTAGCGACAATCACCGGTCGGCCGAGCTGCTGACACGTCTCGATGATCTGCTTCTGCACGACGGCAATCTCGGCCACGTCGATCTCCACGCCCAAATCGCCGCGGGCCACCATCACCGCGTCGGCCGCCCGCACGATGTCCTCGAGTCGTTCGAGAGCTTCCTTTTTCTCGATCTTGGCGATCACCATGGCCGACGAGCCGTGTCCTCGAAGCAGGTTCTTTAGCTCGCGAAGTTCCTGCGTGCCGCGGACGAAACTCAGACCCACAAAATCGACGCCGCTCTGGGCAGCCCAGATCGCGTGCTCTTCGTCCGCGTCGGTGATCGACGGCACGCTTAGCTGGACGCCGGGCAAATTGATTCCCTGGCGACTACGAATCGATCCCTCGTCCTCGACGCGACAGCGAACGGAACCACCAGACTTGTCCAGCACCACCATGCTCACCGTGCCGTCGGCCAACATGACACGGTCGCCCACGGAGAGTTCCTCGACCAGCGGTGCGTAGTTGGTCACGAGCTGGTCGGGCCGCTGGGCCGTATCGCCAGGCACGAACTCGAACGATTCGCCATGGCGGCAGGGCGTCGGGTCGTCGAGCAGCGTGCCGAGTCGGATCTTCGGTCCGGACAGATCAACCAACACCCCCACCGGCCGGCCCGCTTCGTCACTCGCTCGATGGATGTCGGCCAGGGTTGCTTCGTGGCTGGCAATCGTGCCGTGGGCCATATTCAGGCGAAAGACGTCCACGCCCTGGCGGATCATCTCGAGCAACGTTTCCGGTCGCTTGCAGGCCGGACCGACGGTGGCGATCTGTTTGGTGAACGAGCCAGGCAGGACAGCATGGGGCAGCGACATGGGCGTAGGCTCGACGGGCATGAGAAGACTGGGTGCGGGGAGGACAACTTCGAGGACGGGTTCGTTCTCCGCCCAACTCCCCAAGGTGCGTCGAGCGGCGTAACTTGGTGATGGATGGTTCAGTTCTCCAAGACGGCGTGCGACAGCTCCGCGCCTCGCTTGCCGGCCGCAAACTCGGCAACGTTGTCCAGCGTTGTACGGGCGATATTCGCGAGCGCTTCGCGGGTCAGGAAAGCCTGGTGCGACGTTACGACCACATTGTTGAACGTCATCAGGCGAGCCAACACGTCATCCGTAAGGACCTTGTTCGACAGATCCTGAAAGAAAATGCCCGCCTCTTCTTCATAGACGTCGAGCCCGGCAAAACCGATCTTGCCGCGTTTCAGTCCGGCAATCAGGGCCTGGGTATCGATGAGACCACCGCGGCTGGTGTTGATGACCATCACTCCGTCTCGCATCCGGTCGATGGCCTGGGCATTGATCAGGTAATGCGTCTCGGGGAAGAGCGGCAGGTGGAGCGTGATGATGTCGGAGGACGCGAATAGTTCTTCGAGCGGAACGTAGCGCACGTCCTCGTGAGCCGCGATTTCGGCGTTCTCGAACTTGTCGAAGGCCAGCACCTCGCAGCCAAAGCCGCATAGAATGTCGACGACGCAGCGTCCAATCTGGCCGGTCCCGACCACGCCGACCGTCTTGCCGCGCATATCGAATCCGGTGAGTCCCTCGAGCACGAAGTAGCCGGCCCGATTGCGAAGATAGGCCTGGTGCAGGCGGCGGTTGAGCATCAACATCAACGCCACCGTGTGCTCGGCCACCGCGTAGGGAGAGTAGGCCGGGACGCGCACGACGCTAATGCCGAACTCCGCACAGGCGGCCAGATCGACGTTGTTAAAGCCGGCGCAACGGAGTGCAATCAACTCGATGCCCAGCCCGGCCAAGACTCTCACCACTTCGCGATCGCAACGGTCGTTCACGAAGATGCAAACGACGGTGCAGCCGGCGGCGGCCTTGGCCGTATCGGCGTTGAGCGAGGTGTCGAGCGGGTGGATGGCGAAGCGGTTCTCATTTGCCTGCGCGAACGACTCGACGTCGTACGACTTGGCGTCGAACATGGCGATCCGCAGTCGCCCTTGCTCGTCGTAGCCGGTCGGCACGTCGGGCCGCTCTAGCTCGGCCAGCAGAGACTGATAGCGACGCTCATCGAGACCCCCGGCGGCCTCAGCCCGGGCAAGAAACGCCTCCAGTCGCTGTCGATCATCCATGTCGACCTTCCCGTGGTTGACTGTTCCCTCTCGTAGGACCATCCCATCGTCGCAAGCGTCTCCAGTTTAGCGGACTGGCGTCCGCCGCCAAGATGTCCTCGGCGACGGCCTTCAGGGGGGCATGTGCGTCGATCCACTCGGCAGCCTCCACCTCGATGGCCTCCACCAACAACGTCTGGGCTCCTTCTCGCAGGATCTCGGTCAGCACGTGCTTCGCTTCGGTGGATGGAAAATGAACCGTCGTCGTGGTAGCTTTTTGCATGGTGGCGTACTCCTTGGGTTGGCATTGAGTGAGTAAAACAATTTCACCCAAAGCACGCCGCCTCTTTCAACCTCCCGTCCACAACTCTTGGTTATATCTCTATCCGGATCAGTTAGCAGTCAATCACGAGAGATTGGCATGATTGTCGCAGTATTGTTTTCGGTCGTCGCTTCTCTAGCTGTCTTCTTCATGTTGATTGGACTTGCGGCTGGAGAGCTAACGCCCTTCGCCACAGTCCTTGCACCTTTCTGCGCGATCGCTGGGGTGGTTTTCGGATGGCGTTTCTTTGCTGGTCTTCGGCAGCCTGCTGCTTCTGCTCGCGCGAATTGGCTTCACCGCCGTACTGCAAGCGCGATCCTCGTCCTGGCGTCGCTCCTGGGAGCAGTTTTGATAACGATGGAAGCACGCCAATCGCTGAAGATGACGGACGAGCGAATCGCGTTTCTCCGTGAATCGATCGCTAATTCAAGCAACGGGACGTTGCTACCGGACAAACAGTTGCAATTGCGAATCGCCGAGTCGAAACGGAGCGGAATTGTCATGGCCACTCCGCTCGCGGCCGGATGGGCAATCTGTTCACTGGTCGCAGCCGGTTGTCTACTATTCTTAAAAAGAGGCTCAGTCGCGGGAACTTAGAGCGCGTCTATTGACCCCTGCGCAGCCAATGAACCAGGCCGACCAGCGGCCAGGCGGCCTTCGAGCCAGCGACGGCCAGCCGGCGTCTCGAGTCGCCATCGCGCGGACCTCGTCCGTCGCCCCGAGGATCCCGCCACGGAAACTCCTAACTGCAGTGCTCGTCAAGACTCACGCACCCAAGGGCGGGCAAGTGGGCAGTGGCGCACTACGCGGCCGATTCCTCGGCCGCCAGCGGCGCCGGAATTACCGAATCTCTCAATTCGGTCTTTTTTCGCTCGGCGCTTCGCTGCTGCCAAACAGGGATGCTGGCCAGCGTGTAGGCCAATGCAGAGAACAACGTGATCGAGCCGATCGTGGCGAACATCGCCGCGTAGCCTGCCGTCTCGGCAATCTGACCGAACAGGGGTGCCCCCACGATCGTCCCCATGTCGAGCATCATCAGGGCCAAAGCGGAACCGGTGCCGCGCACCGGACTGGGAAATGTCTCCACGGCCAGCGACATCATGGTGTGAAAGATCAGCGCGTGACCCGTGCCACAGATCAGCGAAGGCACGACGATGCGCCAGGGATGGGCCGCATCGACCAACGCGTAGGCGAACATTCCTGCGCCCATGAAGACGAGTCCCGCCAAGAGCACTTTGCGACGGCCGCGACGCTGCGGCAAGCGTCGCAGCCCGATCCGAATCACCAAACCCCAACCGGCATAGCACCAAAAAAACAGGCCGATGACCGACACGCCCGTGATTCTCAACTGCTCCTGGTCGACGTAGCTCGACAAGAACACGAAGGGCGCGGTCATGCAGGCCCCAAAGGCCAGGTTGACCAGGATGATCGTACCGGGCCAGTGTCTCGCGGTGGTGCGAAAGAAATCGGCCAACGTCACCGGGGCCCCGCGGTGCCGCACGTTCGTCTTCCGCATGCAGAGGACCAATGCCGCCGGGACCAGGCTGCCCAGGCTGGCGGCCACGAAGAGCAACACGAAATCGCCCCGTACTCGCTCGCTGGCGGCGAGAATCACATCGCCCAGGACCGGCCCCAGCAACATTCCGATGAACCCGCCCGAACCGAGGATGCCGATCGCTTCCGCTTGCCGGTGAACCGGCGCGGTGTGCGTGATGTAGGTCAGGCTGCTGGTGAAGACGATGGCTGCCCCGAGCACCAGGCAGGAGCGCAGCAGGTAGATGCCAGGCCCCAGATCGTAGAGCAGCAAGTTGCCGATGCAACCAACCGCGAACACGGCGTAGCCGATCAACCACATCGTCTGCGGGCCGAGCCGATTGATCCACTGGCCCATCCAGGGCCGTAAAATCAGCCCGAAGATGGCTCCGCAACCCATTACAAAGCCGACGTCCCGAACGCTGCCGCCGAGAAACTCGATCCAGCGGGCATAATGGGCCAACAGCGTGTTGGCAATGACGAAACACATCTGGCTGGCCATCGCCAACGCAAAGTCGCGGTCGTACAGTCGGTCGTGAGGGGCGGATTCGGAGGACATACGCAAATACGAAGAGGCTGGCGACACGCGGCGGCAAGACTCGGCATCGGTATCATGGTGGGCAATCCTCGCAGGACCCGCCGGCACACCTGGAGAAAATCGAATCGACAAGCCTAATGGAACGGCCGTTTGGGTTCAATCTGACCCGGCGCATCGATGCCGGCGGCACCGCGACCGCTTCGCAAACGCCTGCCGCGTCAGGCGAGAATGCCCTTGACCACCCGGCCGTAGACATCGGTCAAGCGGAAGTCGCGGCCGGCGTAGCGATACGTCAGCCGTTCGTGGTCGAGGCCCAACAAGTGCAACACGGTGGCGTGAAGATCGTGCATGTAGACGCGATCTTCCGTCGCTCGATAGCCGAACGCGTCGGTCGCCCCGTGGACATGGCCGGCACGCACGCCGCCGCCGGCCAGCCACATCGTGTAGCCCAGCGGATTGTGATCGCGCCCCACCGCCTTGCTGCGATGTTCGGCGACCGGCGTACGACCGAACTCGCCTCCCCAGATCACGAGCGTGTCGTCGAGCATGCCGCGTTGTTTCAAATCCGCCAACAGGGCGGCGATCGGCCGATCGACCGCGCGGCAGTTCCGCGGCAAATCGCGGACCAGGTCGTTATGCTGATCCCAGTTGGCCACGCCCGGAAAGTGCCGCCGAATCGTATGGGTGACCTGAATGAACCGGACGCCTGCCTCGGCAAAGCGACGGGCCATCAGGCACTGCCGCCCAAAGTCGTCGGTCGGCCGCTCATCGATGCCGTACATCGCCAGCGTGTGCGGGGTTTCGTCCGATAGGTCGAGATGCCGCGGCGCTTCTCGCTGCATACGAAAAGCCAGCTCGTACGAGCGGATCAGGCCGTCGAGCTGATCGTCGTCGGCCGTGCGAGCACGATGTTCGCGATTGAGCTGACGCAGATACTCGAGCTGTCGCCGCTGCACCGTCGGCGAGAGTCGCGCGTTGGCCAGGTGGCGAATCGTCGCCTCGCGGGCGGGCACGCCATCGTGGCCGATGGCCAACCCTTGATAGACCGATGGCAAGAAGGCGTTCGAGTGGTTTCGCGTGCCACGACCCCGATCGGGACAGATCGTGATGAAGCCCGGCAGCGAGTCGTTGTGGCTCCCCAGTCCGTAGACGACCCAGGAGCCCAGCGAAGGTCGGGTCAGGCTTACCGCGCCCGTGTGGAGCTTGAGCGTGGCATTGGCATGATCGAACCCCTCGGTGTGCATCGAATTGATCACGCACAGGTCGTCCATGTGCTCGGCCACGTGTGGGAACAACTCGCTGGCCCAAAGTCCGCTCTGGCCGTGCTGTTGCCAGCGGAACGGCGAGGCCATCAACTTTCGCAACTGGCGGCCGGCCGACTTCTGCGCCTCGGGCACGCCCCCCGGCATGTCCTGTCCGTCACGCTTCTGCAGCTCCGGCTTGAAGTCGAACGTATCGACGTGGCTGGGCCCCCCCATCATGAACAGGAAGATGACCCGCTTGGCTCGGGGAGCGAAATGGGGGGATCGCGGGTCGAGCGGCTGCGACGTGGCCTTCGCTGCGGATGAACCCTCGGCGGCCGCTTCCCGGGCGCACAGACCCGCCAGGGCCAGCGACCCGAATCCACAGGCCGAGGTTTGCAGCAGTTGTCGTCGAGTCAGCGGCAATGTCATCGCGGAGCTGGCCATCCACTAGTTCAAGAAGACGAACTCGCTGGAAGCAAAGATCGTTTGGCAAAGCACGGTCCAGGCCGCCAGGTCGGGCCCTTCCCCCGCTTCGGCTTCGGAAACGTCTGCGGCGGCGCGAACGTCCTGTAGAAGTTCAAGAGCCCCGTCGACTTCCGTGGCGCTGGGGGGACGAGTGAGGGCCGTAAGAAAGAACCGGGCAACGCGCTCGCGGTCACTCTGGCCGCTGGTCGCACGCAGCAGACGCCGGGCGGCGTGCTCCGCCTGTTCCGTGACGAACTCGCTGTTCATCAGATAGAGCGCCTGTGTCGGCACGATCGTGGCGTTGCGACGCCCCGTAACGAACGACGGATTGGCGAAGTCGAACACTTCGAGAATATCGAGCGAAGGAACCATGTCGAGGTGATCGCGCACGATCGGCAGGTAGACGCCTCGCCGCCGCGACGGATCGGGCACCTTCAGTCGCCGCGTACTGTTGGAGAACTCGTAGCGGCCGGAAAACGTCAAGGTAGGTCCGCCACGCGTGCGGTCGAGTCGATCACTGATCGCCAGGATCGAGTCACGCATCGCTTCGACATCGAGCCGGCGACCGCGGGCACGCCACAACAACGCGTTGTCCGGATCGAGTGCCCGGCCGCGGGTCAGCAACTCCGCCTCGCCCGTACTGGCGAGCTGATAGGCCCGCGTATGCACCAGACGTCGGATCAGTCGCTTCAGGCTCCAGTTGTCCTCACGAAACTCGATCGCCAGGTGGTCGAGCAGCCGCGGGTGCGAAGGTCGCTGGCCACGGGCACCGAAGTTGTCGACCGTCGCTACCAGTCCACGACCGAACAGATGATGCCAGACGCGATTGACCATCACGCGTGCCGTCAACGGATGGGCTGGATCGGTGAGCCACTCGGCCAGTTGTCGCCGTCCTGACTCGTCGTTGGGAATATCCGGCTGGCCGGCAAAGCGGGCGACCTGCAAGAAGCCGCGCGGCACGACCTGGCCCCGCGCAGCGAGCTGGCCGCGAATGCGAATCGCTTCGTCGTGCGGATGCTCGATGTCGGCCGCCGCCTGGGCGAAGGCCTGGCCGATTTGCTCCTTGCGAGCCTCGTACCACGATGCGTTGCGCTCATCGAGCGGCAACCGCACGTGCGGAATCCCGCTGATCACCTTCTTCTTGATCACCGAATGCGTGCTCGCGAAGATGCCGGCGAGGGCATAATAGTCGGCCATCGGCACCGGGTCGAACATGTGATCGTGACACCGGGCACAGCCCAGCGTGAGCCCCATCAACGCCCGGCCGACAAGGTCGATTTGCTCGTCGGCGACGTCGAGCACCAGCGCTTCTTTGTCGTATTTGCCCAGCGGCTTGTTGCCGACCATCAGAAAGCCCGTGGCGACAATCTGCTCCGCCTGTTGTTGTGGCGAATCATACGGCAGCAAGTCACCGGCTAGCTGCTCTCTCAAGAATCGATCGTACGGCTTGTCGGCGTTGATCGCCGCGATCACGTAGTCGCGATAGCGCCAGGCGTTGTCGAACGCGATATTGACGCCGCCGCCGTTCGAGTCGGCGTAGCGGGCCACGTCGAGCCAATGCCGCCCCCAGCGCTCGCCAAACTCGGGCGAAGCCAACAGGCGATCGACAACGCGCGACCAGGCCTCGTCCGAATGATCGGCCAGGTAGCTCCCGATCGCTTCCGGAGTCGGCGGCAGACCGGTCAGGTCGAACGTCACGCGACGCAGCAGCGTATGACGATCGGCATCGCCGACCGGCTCCAACCCGACCGCTTCAAGCCGGGCGAGCAGAAAGCGGTCGATGTCGCTCCGCGGCCAACTCGTATTGGCAACCTGGGGCGGCGAGCTCTTCCGCGGCGGCTGGAAGGCCCAGAACTTCCTCGCCTCCGCAAAATCGATGGGGGCGCGTGCGTCCACCTGGACCACGCCTGCCGCCTCCGCACGTGGATCGAACGCCCCGCGACGGATCCATGTCTCGAACGCCGAGATCACGTCCGCGTCGAGTCGCCCGTCCGGCGGCATCTCGAGATCTTCGTGACGGATCGCCGACAGCAGCAAACTCGCTTCCACATCGCCCGGGACCACGGCCGGTCCACTCGGTCCCCCCTGAAGCACACCGGGGCGGCTGTCGAGCAACAGCTCGCCCTTCAGTTTGCCGGCCTGCTGAGCCGCGGCCGAATGACATTCGTAACACCGCTCGACCAAGACCGGACGAATGCGACGCTCGAAGAACGCGAGCTCCGCCGCATCGTGTGATTTGTCTGCTTGGTCCCGACTCGCGTTCGGCTCCGAGTCGTCAGCGCGGGCCACCAAAGCCCCCAGACTACACGCCCCCATCAGCGTGACCATGACCAACTTCGCGAGCAGAAATCGAAGCATGAGGCAGTGGCGGGGCGGGACCAAACAGACCGGAAAGGCGCGCGGCGGGACTGCCCGCATTATCGACGCTCGCTGCCGCGATCGCAACGCGATTCGACACGCTTCACCACGATCCAGCTGCCGGAAATCACCCGCTGGTCCGCATGCCCGAGGCAATTCCCGCGATGCTCAAGCGCGTCAGATGACGTAACTCCTCCTCACGAGCGGCTGCGGCCTCGTTCGCCTCTTCCTCCTGGCATTTCCGCAGACGCCGCAAGAGCTCAACCTGAATCAAATTCAGGGGATCGATGTAACGATTGCGAACGCGAATCGACTCGCGGAGCCAGGCGGTTCCGGACAGCAACTCGTCGTTGCCCGTCACCGCGAGGACGCCACGGACGGAGCGCTCGTACTCCTCTGCCACGAAGGCACCGATCTTCATCAGCTCGGCCGTGTCGCGAGCCAGGTTGGCGTAGCATTCGGCGATCTGCAGATCGGTTTTGGCCAGCGCCAGTTCCGCGTTGTCGATCGTAACGCGAAAGAACGTCCACTCCCGATACATCGTACGCAACCGCTCGAGGGACTCGGGATCGTCGACCATGGAAGTCAACGCGGTCCCCAGACCAAACCAGGCCGGCACCAGGCACCGCGCCTGCGTCCAGGAAAAGACCCAGGGGATGGCCCGCAGGTCCTTCAATTGTCCACCACCCTTGCGGCGCGCCGGTCGCGAGCCGATCGGCAACTGTTCGATCTCCGAGATGGGCGTCACACGGCGAAAAAAGTCGACGAAGCCCGGTTTGTCGAAAAGCTCGCGATAGGCCGCGAACGCCCGCGTCGAAAGCGTCTGCATCGTCTCGCGCCACTCGGGGCTGCCGTTGCCGGAGGCGAGCCGCTGACGATCAAGGCCGACCACATGACCAGCTCCAGGTGGCGATGCGCGATGGCCGGATCGTCGTACTTGTCGGCCAGCACTTCCCCCTGTTCGGTCAAGCGCAATGCCCCGTCGACGCTTCCCGGCGGCAGCGACAGGATGCTACTTGTGGTCGGTCCGCCACCCCGCCCCAACGATCCACCACGGCCATGAAAGAACGTAAGCTCGATGCCTGCCTCCGCCGCCAGCTCACGGAGCGTCGTCTGGCAGTGGTAGAGCGACCAACAAGCCGTCAGGTAGCCGCCATCCTTGGTGCTGTCGGAGTAGCCGATCATCACGGTCTGGCGATCGCCCATCGCGGCCAGGTGTTCGCGATACGCGGGAAAGCCGAACAGCGACCGTAGAATTTGCGGCGCTCGCTCCAAGTCGTCGATCGTCTCGAACAACGGCATGATCGGCAGCGGTCCGCTATCGGTCGACTCCTCCGCCGCGAGGTCCGTGGTCGGCATCCGCCAGAGCCAAAGCACCGTCAGAATATCGGCGGCGTTGCGCGTCATGCTGATCACATGTCCGCCGAGCGCGCTGGCGCCGTAGCTCTTCGCGGCACGGCGCAGCAGGCGAAACAGGCGGAGTGTTTCCTGGGCCGCCTCCGAGAGGGATTCTTCGTCCAGCTTGACGTCGACTCCCAGGGTCTCGGCGAGTAGCTGAGCCTGCTCGTCGGGCGATCGCTCCGCGAAGTTGTCGCAAAGACCGGCCTGGGCGAGGATCTCCGCCATCACCGGGCCGTGGACGCGCGAATCCTGACGCACGTCGAGACAGGTCAGATGAAAACCGAAGATGCGAATCTGATCGAGCCACTCGCGCACCTCGTCGAGAAAGTAACCCGGCCCCGCCGTGGCGGCGAGTGCTTCGAGCAGCTGGCTGACTTCCTCGAAAAGCTCGTCTGTCGACGGATAGGCCCCGTCGACGCGCCGCGACTCCAGGAGATTCGTCGATGCAGGTCGACGACGTCAAACGCGGTCGTAGCCCGCCGAGACGCGGCAGGGAAATGAAAAGCGCTCTAGCGAGTTGCACGCTGCCGACGAGGGACGTGGGAGAGGATCGAAGCCCCGCCTGCTGCCAGCGCGGTACGGCACCTCCGCAGCGCGCTTCCCACGAGCTTGCGGACTTCAGCCCTCGCCGGCCCGGGATCGTCCCAAGCGAACGTGTCCCAGCCGTCCCGGCCAAATAGACCGCGTAGCGTATGCAAGAGGACGCTCGGCCAGGAGACGGCATTGGTCTTCCAGCCGAGCCACCGCTCCTGACCCCGCTGGAACCGTGCCCCCGATTGCGTCAGCCGACTCCACAGCCAGATCAGGTCATAGGTCCAGTCGCGCGACCGCAAACCGGTCCGATACGCCTGGGGAAGGTCGCACTCGCTTTCGCACAACTGTTGAAAGAGAAAGTACGGAAAGTCCGCCCCCGAGGCCACTGCCAGCGGCAACGATCCCCAGAATCGGGGATTGATTTCGATCAATCGCCATGCACCGGTTGCGGGATCGACACGGTATTCCACCATTGCCACCCCGGTGTACTGCATTTCGCCGAGCAGTCGCCCCGTGGCATCGAGCAGCTCGCGAGACACCGGCACGCCCTTGCGATAGGTGCTGCCGTGGCCGTTGGTCTCGTGGATCCGTTGATGCTGAAACGCGGTTCGAATCACGCCGCGGTGGACGAGCACTTCCACGCCAACCCCGACGCCTTCGAAGTACTCTTGCAGGAGTACGCGGGCTCCCCGCTCGGTAAGTCGCGCCCAGTACGCGCGAAGCTCGTCCGCCGTGTCGACGGACCGTGCATAGTGCTTGTCGATTCCGTCGACTTCTTCAACGGGGCAGATCGGCTTGACGATGACGGGAAAGCGCAGATCGGGAAGGACCCGCGCCAGGTCCTCTGCCGTGTCGACCGAATCGGTCTGGGGAATCGGCACGCCTAGCCGTTCGGCCAGACGGTAGGTTTCCCGCTTGCTGGAGGCGACACGATACGTTTCCTCCGGCAAGAGATAGAGATTGTCGAACTCGGCGAACTCCGCGCGATCCGTCTGCATGGCATAGACGGCCGCCTCCGTGACCGGCAGGACCAAATCGTACTTCGTCGTGGCCAACAGGCCGCGTAGTTGCTCGTGCCAGGCGGTACTCCGAGGGCGGGGCCATTCGACGTCGTGGACCTGGCGAACGTATCGCGAACGGAGGGACGGGCAGTAGGTGCCACACCAGGCGACGTCGACCGCGACATTCTGACGCCCCAGCGAACGAGCCACGGAGATCACGATGCGCGTATCGTCACCCAGGACGAGCACCTGGGGATTTCGCTCGGACGTTAGGGTTGCAGATGGGCACATGTTCGCGATCGTTCCGTTCGAGTTACGTGACATCAGGGCGTCGCTTTGCGCTCGCCGGTGCGCAGTTTCGCGCCCCACGATCTGAGCGTTCGGGTGGCCAACCGGGCCGGCGCGGTGTCACCGAAGCGATTGACAAACCACTCCAGGGTGCGGCTCCGCTCCTCCGCCGAGAGAATCAGCGGCGTCCTCGCCGCCAGCCCGAATAGGATCAGCGTTACCAAGGCCGCCAGCCAGGCAGGCAGAAGCAAGACGGCGGGGGCGACCGCCAGCAGCATCGTCCCGCGATCGACGGGCAGCCCGCTGCGGTACGAGATGATGAGTAGCGTCACCAACACGACAAAGCTGCTGATCATCGTCGCCAGCACCGCTCCATAGAGCTGGTACTGCGGCACGAGATAGAAGTTCAATCCGGCGTTGAGCACCAATGCCAGCAGCCAGATCGCGGCCACACGCCAGACCAATTCGGCACACAGCAGGTGCGTTCGGATGATCGAATGGTAGGCCAGGACGATGATGCTGATCAGCACGGGTGCCAGCGCGAAGGAGGCGGTTGCCGGCTCATGACCGAGCAAGATCGAAAATGCCAGCGACTTCGTGAACAGCAACGCGCAGCCGCCCCCCAGCATGGCGAGCATCGTCACCTTGGCAGTCAGGATCAAACGTCGAGCGAGCTCCCCGCGCTCTCCCGATTCGTACTGCCGGGCGGCATGCGGCAACAGAGCACAGGAAAGCGCACCGGCCAGCAGACCCAGCGGCTCGCAGATCTTCATCGTAAGAAAATAGTCGCCAATCTGGCGTAGCGCCTCGTCCGCTTCGACGTTGCCGAAGTGCAGCAGCATGTAGCGATCCAAACCACGACACATCCGTTGCAGGGAACCGAAGCTCCACGAGCCGAGCGAAAAGAAGAACAGCAACCAGATTCCGTTACTCAGTGGCGGCTTGCTCGACGACGGTTCGACCGCCGGACCGGATCGCAAGCGGAGGATGACAAAGCCGCTGATCGCCAGCGTGGCGGCCAACGTCATGGCCAGGTGCGCGAAACCAGCCGCATAGACATCGTCGCGCCAGAAGATGATCAGGAGGCCAAGGACCGCCAGGAAACCGAAGTTCTTCAGGAATTCGAGCACCGAGTTCAGCCGCAGCAATCGTAAGCCGTAGAGAATGCCCTGCACGACACTGAAGGCGACGGTCGCCCCGATCGCTCCCATGGCGAGCCATACGAGCGATAGTTCACTCGTCTCGCCGAAGAGCAAATGGCCCACAAACTCGGGAAACGCGAGCCCCACGCCCAGCGCCACGACGGTCAGCGTCCCCAGCAACAAGGCCACGTGCCGCAGAAACGGCCCCAGCGTGCCCTGCTCCTGGTGGCGTCCCACGTAACGGCTCAAGCCCGCGGGAATCCCCAACAACAGACCGAACGCCGCAATCTCCACCGCATTTGTCAGCAGCGCCCAACGTCCCAACTCGACCGCGTCGAGGGCCCGACCCAGGACGATGCCACGACCGAACCCGAGCAACCGGCAGACCAGCGCGATCGCAATCGCAAAGCTGACGGACTGCATGAGCGTGTCCGCCTTCAGTTTCTTGTCGCCGTGGCTCATGCGGGAGTCTCTGCAAAATGCGTATGACCCAGCCCCTTGAGTCTCTCGATCTGCTGGCAGCAAAGATGCCAGGCGAAGGCGAAGAAGAACACGTTGGCCCAGGTCTTGGCCAGATCCTCGAGCGTCAGTCGCAGCACCATGTCGTGCGGCGCAACGGCGTCGAAGAAGATCATGACGCCAAACAGCACGGCGGCCGCGAGAAGCAATCGTCCGGAACGGCCCGTCAGGACCTCGCGGCGGCCAAGTGCCAACAGGAAGAAGCACTCTGCCAGTGCGACAACGAACAGCACGTAATGGTCGCCGATACCCAAACGCCAGGCGAACGACTCGTGAAGCTTGAACCGGTCATCCAGTCCCAGATAAGCAAAGACGGCCACTTGGGAAACAAAGAACCACCACAGACGTCGTTCTCCGTCTTGGTTGTTCACGCAGAGCAGACAGACCGCGAACAAGAGCGCGGTCGCCCACAGCAAGAACACCGACAGCGACGTATTGACCGCATAGAACCGCACCGGCCCCTCGATGTCGGTGAAGTAATGACGAACGTGGTCTTGCGACGTCATCAATTCCACGGCGATCAAGGCCACGCTATAGATGGCCAGGATGAGCAAAAGGACTTTGGTTGTGCTCTTCATCTTGCTAACCCAAGTTGGAACGACTTTGATGGGATTGGGGCAGTGTCTCGCCGCCCGCCATTTCAGTCTTCGACGGCCAGTTTCGCGAGCTCGCTGTCACGGCCGCGAAGTCGCTCGACAATCGACTTGCCCGTTTCCCACAGGCCGACGCGGGACAGCCGGCCAGGTACGTAGCGCAACTGTTCGCCTCCGCAGACCTTTGTTCGCCAGGGACGTTTCACTTTGCCCGAGCCCGGCAGGAAATCGAAGGTGTGATCGCCCCGCTGGCAGCTGTCGCGCAGCATCCGCCGGGTCAGCACGGTGCCTGGCCCGTACTGGCGGAACTCCGGCAGAAAGCCGAGGCGAAGACTGCTGACGTAGCCTCGATAGACGTAGTTGTAGTTGAAGGCGATCGGTTCCCCATCGACGAGCAGCAGGTTCAGGTCGACGCACCCTGCCCGTGTCGCCGCCTCGTGGGCGTCGCGCAAGAACTGCCGCACCGACGCGTGGGAGATTGTCGTGCCGTCGGTTGAGGAGGCCTGCCAGCTGGCGGCGGCAATCCGCTCGCACTGTTCGTAAAGGTCCCAACGGGGATCTTCTTCGCCAAATTCCTGACCACGAGGCCGATAGCGTACGTGTTCGATCGTGCCCTGTTTGGCGAGCTTCTTTTCATTGCGACGGCAATTGCTTCTCCAGTTGCCGCTTCGCCCCGCCCAGTAGTCCTCCCAGGAAGCACCCAGCTTGGCGATAGAGGTGTCGAAGTCCAACTGCCGTTTGCCCTGCATCCCGAGTTGCCACAGCGCGTGCTCGGCGGTGTCCGCAAGCAAGGACGTCTGATCGAGCCAGTTGAGCTCCAGATAATCCCAGTCGCGTGCTTCGGTTGCCACGTGCGCGATCGCTGCGGCCAACAACCGCTCGCGATCGGCACCGATCGGACCGTAAAACGAACCCCAGTAGTCGAGCGGAAACGTCAACTTGCGAAACGCGCCCAAGGGCGTCGCGTGATCGCGTTCGACCAGCGGCACGATACCAACGACACCGTCGTCGCTGGTAAGTGCCAGCACACGGAGCTGATGCCCAGCGCCGAAATGGCGCCAGTACACCTCCAACCAGTCAAAGGTGTGGAAGAAGTCGCCGCCCGGTGTCGCGCTGAGCAGCCTTCGCCAGTCGCTTTGCAGCGTGGCCAGAGCATCCAAGTCGCTGTGTTCCTTGACGACGTACATCATGACCAGTCGCTGAAAATCTCGACTTCGTTAGCGCGTCTTCGCCGGAGTTGCCAGGGGAGAACAGGCCTGATGGCCGCCGCAGCGGCGCAACATCGCGGCCACCGAGAACCAGACACGCAACCCCCGTGCCACGGGTCTTAAGGCAAGTTTAGCCCTTGCTTTGCCGCGTTCCGCAGCTATCTCTCGCAGAATGGCAACCACGCATGTTGCAGAGAAGCAACATGGCAACCGTCAGGGAGGGTCGTGCGGGTCGTGCCACGTCTAGCACCCGCAGGTGGGCCGACGGTTTCGACGGCTTCAAGTTCGCGGCAAGTCGGGCGGCGACGCTCGCGGACGTCAGCGTGCCGAGGCGAACATCGAGATCCGCCGTCGACCCAGAAGACCGAGCGCCGCGAGCGACAGGCAGGCCATCGCGTACGTCGACGGCTCGGGCACGACGACGATCAGGTCGAACGGCACCAGTGGCGTACCCAAGGAACGACTCACCTGGTTTACCGACAGCAACGCGAACAGTTCGCTAATGTCCATGCCGGTGGGGAACACATTGCCGATGCTGGCCGGACCGCCCAGCGAGCCGAGCGTTGCCTCTTCCAAGATGATCGAGGTCGCCGTGGCCACACCGCCGAGCACCGGATTGAAGTTGCCGGGCAGAAAGGCCCCACTCTCGTTCTGCAGCGAGTAACCGATGATCGACGAGCCGTCGGGATCCAAAATCACTTCGCCCGTCACGGCGTCGTAGATCAGATCGGGAATGTTTGGATCGTTGGCCGGCAGGGCCACTTCGCCCGAGAGGTTCAGCGTGAGCGTCTGGTTCGTGCCCAGGATGTCGGTGAAACTCAACTCGTAGCTGGCTCCGAACAATCCCGGCAGCGAAGTATCGAGGGCCGCCTCAAAGCTCGAGAAGTCGCCAGCGGCGAGGTCCGCGAAGGGTGCCAGGTCGGTGGTCAGTCGTGTCGTATCGCCGGAACCGGTGATGCCGTCTAACGTGAGGAATACCTGACTGACCGACGAAAACAAGTTGGCAACCTCAAAACTCTCCGGAGATGTCACGCTGTTAACCAACACGGAGCCAAAGTCGACATCAAGCGTTTCGACATTCGAGGTCGTGCTAAAGGATGGGTCGGAGGGGACCGGTGTCGAGGACACAACCTGACTTGAGAGATTATCCAAGAACGGCTCGCCATCGTTTCCACCTTGACTTACCCGTAGATAGATTTCGCTGCCCTCGGGAGCGCCTGTGAGGTCGAGCGGTGAAGTCGTAACGTTCAGCGCCTGTTCCGGACCTCCCGCCGCGAGACCATCGAATCCCAAAGAGCTGCCCAAGATGGTCACTGAATCGAGAAGCGAGAGGACATCCACTTCCGTTCCGTTGGCCGGCGAGAAGGATCCGCCGGAATCGTCGTAGTAGATCTCAAGCACAACTTGCTCAAACGCTTCCCCATTACCGCTCGATTCGCCTCGCTCGAACGCATCGAACTCAAATTGGATCGTCAGATCGCCAGGTTCGCGTGTGCCAAGGGATTGGTAGATCGAACTGCCGGGTCGGTCGACGTATGCGTAATACTCGTCGACGGGCAAGAAGATGCCGTCCTTCGCATATGTGAAATTCTTGAAGCTACCCGGAGTCGTGGTGTACCAGTCGTCAGCGTACTTCCAGAAATCGCCAATCCCGTGCGTATCGATTGGGCCATAGGGATTGTCGAAGGTGCCGTTGCTAATCGTCAACGCCGCCTGGGCGGGCGCAACGCTCCACACCAGAGCCACGGCGATCGCGAGCACACGTACGCCGCCGTGGGTAGCGAATCCAGAACTAGCGAACTTGCGAGAGAGATTGTTGCTTCTTCGCCAGCCGACAACTCCCATGCCGAACAACCCCAGAACCGCCATGGCGTGCGTCGACGGCTCGGGCACGACCGGGACCGGCGTCACGTCGGCGAATGTCTCGCCGATGCGCAATTCGTCGAAGCCGAAGACACCAGGACCCGTGAGCCCGACCTGCGTAATGATGCCGGCGTCGAAAGTCGTCATCACGGCGTCCGCAACCGCCGGCTCAGGCTGGCCTGGCACCGGGTCGATGAACAGCGAATAGGTGTCGTTCCCGGCCGCGAAGTCGGCCCGCAGCACCAGGAATCGCGTTTCGTCGACGACCATCGGCGTGCTGGAATGGGCAATGACACTGCTGTTTCCTTCAATGCGGTAAACAGAGCTGAAACTCTCGCGTCCCACGTGGACCGAGCCGGAGCCGCGCATCACGAATCCGAACCACCCGTCGGTAATCCCCGGGCCGCCGATCATCACCTCGGGCCGCATCAGGAAGCTCACGTAGGCGGTCGTTCCCGGCGTCCCGAGCGGGACCGCCAGCTGGCGGGCGACGTCGCGATTGGTCGAACCGAAAGCCGGTGCCGAGACTCGATTTCCTGTACGGTGCGGGCCACCACCGACGCTGGGCAAGCTTCCCCCGCCGATGTCGAAGGCGTGGCTGTTGAGCGTGGCGAAGTCCCAGCCGGTGGAGAAGCCGAAGCTGCCGCCGCCACTGTGGATTTCGAGGTCGGAACCAACCGGTTCGTAATTGAAGCCGTCGTAGGCCAACAGAGCCGCGCGGGCCTCGGCTGCGAACGTAACCAGCACCAAGACAGTTCCCACCGCCAGCGCCGGACGGAGCAGACTCGCACCGTACGAGCCGCCGTGCCCACGCATCCGTCGGCGACGAACGCCGAGGTAGCCCAGGACCGCCAACCCCAGCGCGGCCATCGCGTACGTCGACGGCTCGGGCACGACCGTAACCGGCGTCACGTCGGCAAAAGTCTCACCGACACGAAGTTCATCTAGACTAAATGCGCCAGGGCCTGCCATTCCAATGCGTGTAATCGTGCCAAGGTCGAAAGACGATGCAACGGCGTCGGGAACGGCTGGCTCGGGCGCGCCGGGCACTGGATCGATGAAGACGGAATACGTATCGGCACCGTCAGCAAAATCCGCGCGTAGTACGATGAACCTGGTTTCCCCGACCACCGCGTGCGTACTTGTATGGACACGCGTCGAAGGCGCTCCCGCCCGCCCGACGGAGTAGGTGGTCGGCCCACCACCACTTCCCAAGCTGAGGTCCCAAGTCCCACGTAGCGTAAACGCAAACCAACCGTTGTAAGCTCCACCTCCGAGCACTCCCTCGGGTCGCATGAGAAAGCTGAAGTAGCGAGTCGTGCCCGAGACACCCAGCGGGGTGTCGAAAACTCGCTCGACGTTTCGATTATTCCCGAAGGCGACGGAGGTGGCGTGATTGCCAACGGCGTGTAGATTCCCGGTCGCGTCGACCAGACCGCCGGCCCCAATATCGAAGGCATGGTTATTCTGGGTCACGAAGTCCCAGCCGGTGGAGAACCCAAAACTGCCGCCGCCGCTATGGGTGCGCAACTCGGAACCGACCGGTTCGTAGTTGAAGCCGTCGTAAGCCAACAGGGCCGCGCGGGCCTCGGCTGCGAACAAGACCAGTGTCAAAGCAAGCCCCACCGACGTGACGCAGCGGAGCATATTCGCGCCGCACGAGCCGATCTTCACGTACCGACGTCGGCAGCGTACATCGAAGGTCGCGGCTGTCGCAGGTGCCGGAGGTGTCGCTGCGAGGCAGATCGCGATGACGCCAACATACTTGGTTGCTCCCATAGGTGTTCCCCTGTGAATCTTCAAGAATTCGATGTTCGCTAATCTTTGGTACACACAGTTGCTTCCTGCTTGGATCGCAAATGGCGCGCCGCATGCCCCAGCCCCATCCAACGTGGGGCGCAAGTCGGGCTAGCGCAAGGGGAAATAGCGCCCCGGTCTGGGCGGTTGACCGGCAGCAACTGTCCAGATCCGGACAGTCGGACTACGAGACCTGTTCGCCGGCGGACAGCCCTAGCGCTGGGATGTCCGTATCCGGACAGGCGCTGACGGCCAGCGACCCGGCAGACTCCTGGCCAATCCGGACACCATCGGCCGCGAGCGGCGGCCGGGCAACGAGAAAAGCCCGCTCGCGCCGGCGATCAAACGGCGCGAGCGGGGAGCCGCGTCGGTCATCGCGAACGATGTCCGTGGCGGTGCAAACGACGACGGCGACGGCGGCCCTGCCGATCGAGCGCCCTAGCACGCCGCACGCGACCCAACGAGTTGCGGAATTTCTCCTCCTTCACGATCGGTTCGATCGACGTCGTCTCGCCGACCGATTCAGGCGATCCCTCGCCCAGATAGAAGCGGTCGATTTCCGCGCTCTGCATGGCTGGCCCTCCCAAGACTCGGGAACGGAGCGAGGTGCTTCACAACGTCCACGCTAGGCGCAAAGCACCCCTCCGTCAAGGGATTAGTTTTAGAAGGGATCGCCTGGCTGCCCGGCCGATGCCGCGCTGTACCTCTTGGTCCCACTCGCGGTATCTCCCCCGCGCGGACCGAGCGACCCGACCACCCAGGTGGGGCCGATTGCTCGATGCGTCGACGTCGCTCCACTCGTTAGACGAGCCGCGACTCGTTGCCCCGATGCACGCGCGACCCAACCAGCACGAGCACCAAAAAAGCCCCCAGCGACAAGACATACGTCGACGGCTCCGGCACGGCCGCCCCCCCTACGATGATCAGGTCGAACGGCACCAGCGGGGCACCGAGAGAGCGGCTCACCTGGTTGACCGTCAACAGTGATTGCAGGCCCGCCAAGTTCAGTCCCGTGGGGAAGACGAGGCCAATCGAGCCCGACCCAGGCGCCAGCGCGGCTTCTTCCAGCTGGGACGTCAGGGCGGTGGTCACTCCCGCCAGAATGGGCGTGTGGCCCGCCGGCAGGAAGCTGTTGGACGCATTCTGCAGCGAGTAGCCGATGATCGAGGATCCGTCGGCGTCGAGTGTCACCTCGCCCGTGGCGGCGTCGTAGATCAGGTCGGGAATGCTCGGATCACCTGCTTCTGCGGGACCGCCGAGGCCGCCACCGTGTCCTTCGTCGGGCGGAGGTCCGGTGAAGGCACCGAAGATCGTCAAGATGTCCGAGACGTCGACGTCGCCGTCGTGACCAATCGGATCCGTGGTCGCCGCCGCCGGACCGTGGACGTCCCCGGTCGAGCGATCCTTGCCGAACGAGCCGGGACCCGTGAAATTCGTGAAGGCGGGCAAGATATCGTTCGAGATGTCGACAAACCCGTCGCAGTTGACGTCTCCAATGATGCAGGTGGGGTCCGCAACGAAGCTCGCCAGCCGGAAGCCAATGTCGCCACTCTCGCGCGTCAACGACCGAATGCGGCGAAAGTCGCCTTTGAGTCCGTCGATGCCGAAGACGTAATCGCCGCCCCGCACAATGGCGAACGAACCGAAGCCGAGCCCCTCGGTCCACTCGCCGATGTTGCCGTCCATGTCGAACGTGCCGTAGGGACTGGGCGTGTTCTCGTGTTCGCCCGCTTCGGTGCGGTAATAGGGTGCGCCGATGCCGTCGACGCCACCATCGCCGTCATAGGTCGCCACATTGCCGACGTCGGGATCGACCGGCGCGGCTCCGTCGGCGATAAAACCCGGGTCCGAGTCGCTGCTGGTGGCGAACGTGAAGTAGTTGGCCGTGTCGCCGTCGTTTTTGTGAAAGGCGGCCTTGTACCACTCGTCTTCCGACGGCATGAAATAGAGTCCCCCCGAAGCGAGCGACTTGCGGGCGGCAATGGCGACTTTCAGATCCGTGCTGCTCGTCGCCCCGTTGAGCGGGTAGGTACCGTCTTCGGTCGTCGCCGCGGTCTGCCCGCCCGAAGGCATGCCGTTGGTAAGCCAATTGGCAAAGCGAGCCACGTCGCCCCAGCTGACATAGTTGACCGGGCGATCGGCCCAGTCGGCCGCTACCGAGTAGGTATAGCTACCGGACGAACCCGCACGTTGGATGTTCGCCCCGCCGTGCGGGAAATCGTCCCCGTCGATGAACGTCGGATCGGCCATGCGGGCGTTGTAGAGCCCGTACGTGTCGTCGGCCGCCACGGCGTTGAGGAACTCGGTGTACTGACCCGCGGTCACCTCGAACTTGCCCATGCGATAGGCGTAGTCGACCCCGCCATAGCCGTCGTCCACGTCGGAGAGGTTCCCAAGATTGCCGACGTCCATGAACGGCATGTCCATGGTGGTGGCAAAGTCGACGACCGCGTCGCCGGAAAGATCGGCCCGCACCCCGGCATTTGCCGGAGGCAGAGGGCCGAGCCCAAGAAGGACGGAGACAGCGAGGATAAGTCCTGATCTTCTGGTGTGGAACATCGTGGGTCCCTTCCGAGTGCCAAGGCGAGGTCCGCGACCTCCAGAGAAATCAATTTCGCGGGAAGCCCGGCTGGTATCATCCTTCCTTCGCAGGGGCTGTGTCAAGCAAACGCAGCACGAGATGCGTTCGTTCCCCCGAAAAGCGTGTCGTGGTGTCACAGACCAGCGACCGC
>ERZ869936.267-NODE-267-length-55978-cov-5.508682_pt1 | contig 55978 bp, 57 predicted proteins | sample MGYA00520876_ERZ869936 | MGnify/ENA primary metagenome ERZ869936 (study PRJEB32218, sample SAMN09650985) | biofilter metagenome | isolation source: enrty point of leading RO module | place: Saudi Arabia: Thuwal, RO plant located on Red Sea | collected 2016-02-17 ... | reverse complement strand
GGGCGGCGCGTGACGACGGCGACGGCCGCGACGCGGCAGCGCAACCGGTCAACTGAAAGGAACGTGCCGATGAGCAGCAACACCGATTTCGCGCTGGCAATCGAAGGGCTCACCGTGTCCTTCGACGGCTTCAAGGCGGTCGACGACCTGAACCTGTACGTGGACAAGGGCGAACTGCGGGTGGTGATCGGCCCCAACGGGGCGGGCAAGACCACCGTGCTGGATCTGATCTGCGGCCGAACCAAAGCCTCGTCGGGCAGCATCAAGTTCAACAACCGCGAGCTCACCTCGCTGGCCGAACACGAGATCGTTCGCGCCGGCGTCGGACGCAAGTTCCAGACGCCTTCGATCTACGAAAACCTGACGGTGTTCGAGAACCTGGAGGTTTCATTCCCGCGCGGCCGCGGCGTGTGGGGAGCGATTGCCTTCCGACGATCGCCCGACGTGGTCGAGCGGGTGCGCCAGGTGGCGGAGGACATTTTCCTGTCCGACGCGCTGGAATTGCGCGCCGAAGAGCTGTCCCACGGCCAGAAGCAGTGGCTGGAAATCGGCATGCTGCTGATGCAGGAGCCCGAGCTGCTGATGCTGGACGAGCCGGTCGCCGGCATGAGCGTGGCCGAGCGAAAGCGCACCGCCGAGCTGCTCAACCGCATCAGCCGGAACCGCTCGATGATCGTCATCGAGCACGACATGGAGTTCGTCAAGGACATCGCCGATCGCGTGACGGTGCTGCACCAGGGCAGGGTGCTGGCCGAGGGGCGCATGGAAGCGGTGCAGTCCAATCCCAAGGTGATCGAAGTCTACCTGGGCCACTGAGGCCCGGCGCACGAGGAGCGTACATGTTCACGGTCAGCAATCTGGCGAGCGGATACGGCAGCAGCGTGGTAATACCGGACCTGTCTTTCAGCGCGGCGAAGAACGAGATCGTCGCCGTGCTCGGCCGCAACGGCATGGGCAAGACCACGCTGTTCAAGAGCCTGATCGGCGTGCTGCCGGCCCGCAACGGCAAGGTCGAAGTCGACGGCGTCGACGTGACCGCGATGGAAAGCCATCAGCGCGTCGGCCGCGGCATCGCCTACGTGCCGCAGGGGCGCATGGTGTTTCCCACGCTGTCGGTCGAGGAGAACATCCGCACCGGCTTGCGGGTCACCGGCGAAAGCGAGGTGCCGGAAGACCTCTACAGCCTGTTTCCGGTGCTCCACGAGATGCGCCGCCGCCGCGCGGGGAATCTCTCCGGCGGCCAGCAGCAGCAGCTGGCGATCGCGCGCGCACTGGCGACCCGGCCGAAGGTGCTGCTGCTCGACGAGCCGACCGAGGGCATTCAACCCTCGATCATCAAGGACATCGCCAGGAGCCTGCGCGAGATCCGCAAGCTCAAGGGACTCACCATCCTCGTTTCCGAGCAGGTGCTCAGCTTCGCGCGGGACGTGGCCGACCGCCTGCTGGTGATCGACAAGGGCCGCTTTATTCACGAGGACAGCCGGGACGCCGTCGACAGCAACAAGATCGCCGGCTACCTGTCGGTTTGACGCGTCGCGCAGGCGGGCGAACCCGCCTGCGCGCGTTAGTTGGAGCCGTTTCAGCAACTCACTCTTCGAGAGGAAAAAATGCCAGACACCGTCACCACCCGAAAGTCGCCGGAAGCGCTGATCAAGATCGATCTGTCCAAGTCGCCGTACGAAAACGACATGATCCATAACCGCTGGCATCCGGACATTCCGATGGTGGCGTGGGTCAAGCCGGGCGACGACTTCGTCGTCGAGACTTATGACTGGACCGGCGGATTCATCAAGAACAACGATTCCGCCGACGACGTGCGCGACATCGACCTGTCGATCGTTCACTTCCTGTCCGGCCCGATCGGCGTCGAGGGTGCCGAGCCGGGCGATCTGCTGGTGGTCGATCTGCTCGACATCGGCGCGCTGCCGGAGAGCCTTTGGGGCTTCAACGGTTTCTTCTCGAAGAAGAACGGCGGCGGCTTCCTCACCGATCACTTTCCGCTCGCGCAGAAGTCCATCTGGGATATCAGCGGCCTGTACACCCACTCGCGCCACGTGCCCGGCGTGCAGTTCGCCGGCCTGATCCATCCCGGCCTGATCGGCTGCCTGCCGGACCAGAAAATGCTCGAGACCTGGAACAAGCGCGAGGTGGATTTCATCGCCACCCAGCCCGACCGGGTGCCGCCGCTGGCCAACCCGCCGTTCGCCAAGACAGCGCACTGCGGCCGGGCGAAGGGCGATGCCAAGGCCAAGGTCGCGGCAGAAGGCGCCCGCACCGTGCCGCCGCGCGAGCACGGCGGCAACTGCGACATCAAGGACCTGTCGCGCGGCTCGAAAATCTACTTCCCGGTCTATGTAAAGGGCGGCGGGCTGTCGCTGGGCGACCTGCACTTCAGCCAGGGCGACGGCGAGATCACCTTCTGCGGCGCCATCGAGATGGCGGGCTGGGTGCACATGAAAGTGGACGTCATCAAGGGCGGCATGGAGAAGTACGCGATCAAGAACCCGATCTTCAAGCCCAGCCCGATTACACCGAACTACCGCGACTACCTCATCTTCGAGGGCATTTCGGTCGACGAATGGGGCAAGCAGCACTATCTCGACGTGCATGTCGCCTACCGCCAGGCCTGCCTCAACGCGATCGAGTACCTGAAGAAATTCGGCTATAGCGGCGCTCAGGCTTACTCGATTCTCGGCACCGCGCCGGTGCAGGGCCATGTAAGCGGGGTGGTGGACATTCCCAACGCCTGCGCCACGCTGTGGCTGCCGACCGAGATCTTCGACTTCGACGTGATGCCGAGCGCGGCCGGGCCGGTGAAGCACATCAAGGGCGGGGTCGACGTGCCGATCTCGCCGGACAGGTAAGCGGAGGCGCGCGATGCCTGTCTACGAATATGCCTGCGAGGATTGCGGCGGTTTCACCGCCGTACGGCCGATGGCCGAACATCGCGCGCCGCAGCCCTGTCCGGGCTGCGGCGTTCCGGCGCCGCGGGCGCTTCTCACGGCGCCGGCATTCTCCGCCCTGCCGGCAGCGACCCGCCAGGCGCATGCGACAAATGAGCGCAGCGCGCACGCCCCGAAGACCGCCGCCGAGTATGCTGCGGGCAAGCGTCATGGTCCCGGCTGCGGCTGCTGCGGTACCGGTAAAAGCAACGCGGTGAAAGCGCCCGACGGCTCGAAGATATTTCCGGCCAAGCGGCCGTGGATGATTTCTCACTGACCGCCAGGGGTGCGTGAGGCGCGAGAAAAGCTGGCGCGCGCGTGCGCGCGGCCTTCTGAACTCGCGCCTCGCGCCTACGCGGCCTTGATGACGACCTTCCCGAGGTGTGACGCCTTGGCGAGGTGCCGGGAGGCGGCCACTGCTTCGTCAAAGCCGAACACGCGGTCGATCACCGGCAGAATCTTGTGCTGCTCCACGGAGGCGCACAGGCGTTCCAGCATCACGCGGCTGCCGACATAGATGCCCTGCAGTCGCGCGCATTTCGCCAGCACCGGCAGGAAATCGATATCGCCTCTCAGGCCAGTCAGCACGCCGATGATGTTGATCTGCCCGTGCAGCGCGACGCACTGGATGGACTTCTGCAGGGTGCCTGTGCCGCCCACTTCGAGAATGTGGTCGGCGCCGGCGCCGCCGGTCAGTTCGAGCACATCCTTTTCCCAGTCGGGGCGGCGCTTGTAATTGATCATGCCGTCGGCACCGGGCACGCGGGTGAGCTTCTCGTCGCTCGATGAGGTGATGAAGGCTTTCGCGCCGTAGGCCTTGGCGATCTGGAGGCCGAACATCGATACCCCGCCGGTGCCGAGCAGCAGCACCGACTGGCCTTCGCGGATACCGCCGCTCTCCACCAGCGCATGCCAGGCGGTGACGCCGGCGCAGGGCAGAGTGGCCGCCTCTTCATAGGTCAGGCTGTCGGGAACACGCACCACGCCTTCTGCGGACAGCGCCGCGTATTCGCAGAGCACGCCGTCGATGCCGCCCCCAAGCGCGCTGCCCATCGCCGGAAAGGTCAGCGGTCCATCGATCCAGCCTTGAAAGAAGCTGGTCATGACCCGGTCGCCCGGCCGGAAGCGGGTGACGTTGCAGCCCACCGAAACCACCTCGCCGGCGCCGTCCGAGACCGGAATCAGCCGGTGCGCTCCCGCCGCCACCGGATACAGATGATTAATGATCAGCAGATCGCGGAAGTTGAGCGACCAGGCATGCATGCGTACCAGCACCTGGTCGTCGCCGGGCTCGGGCTGCGGGCGTTCGCCGGCCTCGATCGCGTCGAAGCCCTTCCGGTTGAGGTCGAGTTCGTAGGCTTTCACTGTTCTTCTCCAGTTCGGTTGCGTTCAATTGGTGGTTCGCGACCGCGCGTATCGCGGCGTCCATGTGTCCTGGCCGCACCCGACCGCGCGGGCTGGGGTCACTTTCCGGATATGTCGGCCGTTTACTGCAGATCGGCCGCGAGCTGCTTCAGTTCGTTCAGCGGCACGATCGCGAGCGTTGCCTCATGCGTTGCCGCCAGGTACACGGGCGGCGCCACGCCGGCCGCGTACGCCTCGCGCCAGCGCGCCGCGCAAAGGCACCAGCGGTCGCCTTCGCGCAGCCCGGGGAAATCGAATTCCGGGCGCGGCGTGACCAGATCGTTGCCGCGCGAAAACGAAAACCGCAGAAAAGCCTCGGTCATGCGCGCGCACACCGAGTGCATTGCGGGGTCATCAGGCCCGGTATGGCAGCAGCCGTCGCGGAAGAAGCCGGTCAGCGGCTGCTCGCTGCACGACTGCAGCGGACCGCCGAGCACATTGCGGGCGGATCGCCCGGGTGAATGCGGATCGAAGGGCATCGGTTACCTCGATAAAACACATGGCAGACAACTCAAATCATCTCTAAGGAAGCGATTCTATCGCCCTGTCCTGACGGCTGTTTTCAGCGGCCGTCAGCTGACCATTCGCGGCAAGACGGTCGCCCACCGGCGACGCGTGACGGCCTGGAGTGCGCGCTTGCCCCGCTGCGGTGCGCTGCGCTAGCCGTTTAAGAACAGCAGCCTAGAACGCTCTGTCGTACCGCTGCGACAGTCGGTTGATGCCGCTGCGTGCTGGCCCGGCCGTTGCAGATCAGCAGCTATCTAACGCGAGCGCACCCCGAACTCGAGGCTGTCTGGCGGCCTTCGGCGGTGCCTGCACAGGGGGAAACATGTCGTTCCTGGAGTCCTTGCTGATCTGGCCGGACCGGCCGGCGCCATCGCTGCTGGTGCTGTTCGTCATCCTGCTGCCGTTTCTCTATGTGGCGCGCGAGCCGATGCAGGTGCTGCTGCGCCGCCTGGCGCGCGCGCTCGCAAATCCGCTGCGCCTGGGCGCGCACTGGCTGGCGGATGCCGCATCACGCATGCAGGCCCGCAACCGCGAGGTGCTGCTTGCCAACGGCACGCGCGATGTCAGGCTGACCATCGAGCGGGAGTTCGAGCGCGTCACGACGCTGGTGCAGCGCGACCTCGAAGGCTATCCGGCGCTGCAACGCCGCCTGATGGACGAGATCACCCGCATCGAGGAAGACTACCGGCGCAGCGGAGAGGTTCCGCCGCCGCCGCCGGAGTGGGTAAAAGCCGTTGACGCGGTGGCCAAGATTAGGGCAAGCGGCGACGGCGTGGTCGAGCACATCCTGTCCGAAATCCGCGATTCGATCGACTCGATCTACCGAAAGGTGCTGGCGGAATACCGCGGGGCGTATCAGCAGCGTCACCACATTCTCAAGCGCGTGCTGCCGTTCTGGCGCGCCTGCGCCCAGACGCTCGTTCAGGTTGAGCGCAACATCAATGGCCTGCATGCGAGCGCCGACAAGATCGACCGCAACGTCGACCGCCTCGAAGGCATTCTCGCCAACCGCAAGGACACCGAAAGCGTGCTCACCGCCTCGGCCACGACGCAGTTCCTGGTCTCGGGCCTGGTGATGCTGATCGCGGCTGGCGGCGCCTACGTCAACTTCAAGCTGATCGCACTGCCGATGTCGGCGATGGTGGGCGGCGGCGATTATGTCACCGCCACCCTGCGCGCTTCGGAAGTGGCGGCTCTGGTGATCATTCTGTTCGAGGCGCTGATGGGCCTGTTCCTGATGGAGACCCTGCGCTTCACAAGCCTTTTTCCGCTGGGCAACATCACCGAGCGGATGCGCCGCTGGCTGATGTGGGTGTCGCTGGCGATCCTGCTGGTGCTGGCCGGCGTCGAGGTGGCGCTGGCGGTGATGCGGGACCAGATCGTGGCCGCTGACGTGGCGCTGAAGCAGGCGCTGGTCGATGGCAGCGTGGTGGTGCCGGAGAACGGGTGGGTTACTCGCATTCCGACCTTTGGCCAGATGATCCTCGGCTTCACGCTGCCGTTCGCCCTGGCTTTTGTCGCCATCCCGCTCGAGTATTTCGTGCACTCCTCGCGCGCCGTCGGCGGCGCCTTGATGGTGCTGCTGATGCGCGCGGGCGCGTTCCTGCTGCGGCTGGGCGCCAATCTGTGCCGCGAAGCTGGCCGTCTCGCGGTCGTGTTCTACGACGTGCTGATCTTCGCCCCGCTCGCGATCGAGCGCTGGGTTCAAAAGGCCCGCAAGCAGGCGCCGTCTGCTCCGAAGGAGCGGCCGATGCACGGTTTCGGCAAGACTTCGGCGCGCACTGAGGAGGCGCTATGAATCTGCGTGTCCTGTTGTGGCCTGCCCTGTTGATGCTGGCTGCGGCGCTGGCGGGCTGCGGCCCGAACACCAGCCAGCGGCAGGCCGTGTACGTGCTGATCGATACCTCCGGCACCTACGCGAAGGAGGTGGCCAAGGCGCGGGCGGTCGTCAATTATGTGCTGGGCACGCTTGAGCCCGGCGACGCGCTGGCGGTTGCCCGGGTCAAGAGCCGCAGCTTCAGCGAAAAGGACATCGTCGCCAAGGTCACGCTGTCGACCGACCCGCTTCAGGCGAACGCGCAGAAGCGCACCTTCAGCGAGCAGATCGACAAGTTCGCCAAGACAACCGAAGTCAAGTCGGGCAGCCGCTACACCGACATTACCGGCGGCCTGATACAGGCCGCGGAGTTTCTCGCGGAAACCGGCGCGGGGCAGCGGACGGTGGTGATCTTTTCCGACATGCAGGAAGACCTCGACAACGGCGCGGTGCGCGATTTCCCGATCAAGCTCGACGGCATCCGCATCGTGGCGCTTAACGTCACCAAGCTCGATGCAGACAACGTCGACCCGCGCCGCTACCTCGGCCGCCTCGAATGGTGGGAAAAGCGCACCCGCTCGGCCGGCGCCGCCGACTGGCGTGTGGTCAACGACATGGAGCATCTCGATCGGATTTTCGCGCGTCGCGGCTGAGCGGCGGCGCGAATCAAGGGCAGCCCCGGGCGGAGGCAGAGGCACTGTTCGGACTGCGGGGGGGCACCAGGACGGCCGGGCAGACGGGGATCTGCCCGGCCAATTCTGGTGCTCTTCTGTTTTCTACAGAACGCAGGAAATGGCTTCGGGCGGCACCGCAAAGGCGACGATCCAGTATGCCTGGCCACCGAAATCGAACTCGCCAACCAGCGACATTCCCGCCCCCTCAACGTGGGCGGCCAGCGAGCGGGCATTGCTCTTCGCGATGAATCCTGCGGCGGTTTCGAACCGTCCCTTCAGCTCGGCCTTGAGCCCTGCGGACATGGCGCGAAACACGCCGGTTCCGCGGTCGCGGCGGTTCACGCACACCGGCCCGTAGATGGCCGTCGCATCGGACGCCAGAGGCCGCCCGATCAGTGACAGCCGCGGGAATGCCGCGACCATCGCCTCGATGATCAGCACCCCGCGGTTGAAGGCCTGCGTCGAGCAGCAGGCGTAGCCGGTGACGCGGCTGCCGTCGGCGGCGACGACCACTGCGCCGCCGGCATTCATCTGCTCGAACTGTTCGCGCCGGAAACGCACGGAAAGGAAGCCGTCTGCGCGCTCCGCGGCGGGCAGGTTGTCGTGCAGGTTGGCTTCCTGCAGGGCCAGCACGGCGTCCCAGTCGCCGGCCTGTGCGCGCCGGATCTTCATCCTGCCAGCGCGCGGTCCGCGACGAACGGATTGGAGCGCCGCTCCTCGCCGAAGGTCGATGTCGGACCGTGCCCGGGCACGAAAGTCACGTCGTCACCCAGCGGCCATAGCCGGGTGGTGATGGAGCGGATCAGGGTGTCGAAGTCGCCGCGCGGAAAGTCGGTGCGGCCGATCGAGCCGCGAAACAGCACATCGCCTACCAGGGCAATGCGCAGTGCGCGCTGAAAAAAGATCACGTGGCCCGGCGTATGGCCCGGGCAGTGCCGCACTTCCAGCGTGGTCTCGCCGAAGCTTACCGTGTCGCCGTCGTCCAGCCAGCGGTCGGGCACGAACGACTCCAGCGCGCCGAATCCGTAGCGCGCACCCTGCTGCGGCAGCTGGTCGATCCAGAACGCGTCGTCCCGGTGCGGCCCCTCCACCGGCAGGTTTAGCTGCGCCCGCAGTGCCGCGGTGCCGCCGCAGTGATCGATATGCCCGTGGGTGAGCAGGATCTTCTCCAGTTTCGCGCCAGACCTTTCCGCCGCTGCGAGCACCCGATCGAGGTCGCCGCCCGGATCGACCACTGCGGCGCGTCCGCTGCGCTCACAGATGAGCAGCGAGCAGTTCTGCTGAAACGGCGTGACCGGAATGATGGCGACCTTCATCGGTGCGAAAGGGCGCGCCCCAGCCGTTCGAGGCCTTGCTGCAGCCGCGCGTCTGATGCGGCGAAACACCAGCGCACGAAGCCTTCGCCTTCCGGGCCGAAGGCGATGCCCGGCGCCAGGCCCAGCCCGAAGTCGGCGATCAGGCGCTTGCAGAAAGCGAGGCTGTCGCCCGCGCCGGAGACGCGGAAGAACGCATACATCGCGCCGCGCGGCGATGCCGCCTCGACGCCCGGCAGGCCGCGCAGGCCGTTGAGCAGAAGGTCGCGTGCATGCCGGAGCCGCGCATTGAATTCGTGGGTGACCGCTTCGCCACCGTCGAGCGCGGCGACACCGGCGCGCTGCACGAAACTGGGGGCGCAGGAGGTGTTGTACTCGATCAGCGTCGCCATATGCCGGGTGAGCGCTTCCGGCATCGCGATCCAGCCCAGCCGCCAGCCGGTCATCAGCCAGGCCTTGGAGAAGGTGTTGACGCTGACCACCCGGTCCTCGGGGTCGGCGAGCGCCAGAAACGACGGTGCGCAATCCGCGTCGCCGTCGAAATAGAGCCGCTCATAGGCGTCGTCCGCGACGATCCAGATGCCGTGGCGCCGGCAGTGCTCGAGGATCGCCTGCTGCGCGGCGCGGTCGATGGTCCAGCCCGTCGGATTGTTCGGCGAGTTGATGTAGACCGCGCGTGTTTGCGGGGTAAGCGCTGCGAGAAATCGATCCAGGTCGAGCGCCCACCCATTCGGCGAGAAATCCAGCGCGAAGGTGACTGCGTCCGCCCCGAGGATCTTCGGAATCTCGACAAGGTTGGGCCACACCGGCGTGACGATCACGGCGCGATCGCCATGCCCGACCAGCGCCTGAGTCACCAGCATCAGCGCCGACATGCCCGAGTTGGTGACCGCGATGCGATCTGGCGAGGTGGTCTTGTGCAGCCGCGACAGGTACCCGGCCACCGCCTCGCGAAGCTCCGAAATGCCGAGGTTCTGCGTGTAGAAGGTGTCGCCGTTGTTGAGCGCGTCGATCGCAACCTGGCGGATGAAGCCGGGCGTCACCTGATCCGGCTCGCCGAACCAGAATGCCACCACATCCTTCCGGCCCATGCCGGCGTTGGCGACTTCACGGATACGCGAGGCGCGCAGGCGCTGCACGGCCTCGCGGGCGGTCGGTGGAAAGGCTTGCATGTCGCGCGGCGTCCGAAAAAAGGGCGCCATTGTCGCACGGCGCGCGGGCGCGGCGGGTCGGGGCGACGAGCGGCAAGCTCGCGCCTCGCATCCTGATCGGTCCGAACGTCCACCGGAAAACGCTCGACTGACGCCCCTGCGTGCGAGAACCGGTGCGACGGGCGCATGCTGCTGTGCTAGTCTGGGCTGCAGTTACACCATTGCAGCGAACATTCGTCCATTTGGTCACCAGCAGGGGAGGAGAGCGCTAATGTACGTCACCAGGTTGTTCAAGATTCTGGCGGTCGTTCCGTTTGTCGCGGTGCCGGCGGCGCCGGCGGTTGCGGCGGACATCGAGGCCGGCAGGACCAAAGCATTTGCCTGCACCTCCTGTCATGGCGCGGACGGCATCAGCGTCAGCCCGGCGATTCCCAACCTTGCCGGACAGAAGGCGGCCTACATCGTCAAGCAGCTCAAGGCCTTCAAGTCGGGCGCGCGCACCGACATGATGATGAATGCCATGGCGGCGCAGCTTTCCGACGCCGATATAGAAAATCTTGCGGCGTTCTGGAGCAGTCTGCCGGGCGCCCCGGCCAGTACGGTCTCGAAAGTGCCGCCGCACATCGAGAAGACGCGAATGACCTTTCCGGAAAACTACCGCCGGGACTTCGTGCACTACCACACGATCAACTTCCCGGACCGTGGGCAGGTGCGCAAGTACTTCGCCAGCAAGGCCGCGCTGGATGGCGTTCGGGACGGCGCTTCGATGCCCGATGGCGCCGCCATTCTGGTGGAGGTCTACAGCGCGAAGACGGATGCGGAGAAGAAGCCTGTCGTGGGCGCCGACGGCTTTTTCGAAGCGGACAAACTGCTGCTCTATACCGCCATGGAAACTCGCGCCGGCTGGGGCAGCGAGTTTCCGGACCTGCTGCGCAACGGCGACTGGAACTATGCCATCTTCAATACCGACAAGACAGTGCGCCCCGGCGTGAATCAGGCCGAATGTCTGGCCTGCCACAAGCCCTTGCACGACGACGCCTATCTGTTCCTGATCAAGCCGCTGCAGCAGAAGGCGCGGGCGCAGCGCTAGGGACGACAAAAAAAGAGGCCGGTCCACGGAGCGGACCGGCCATGGCGGCGGGGAGGGAACCGACGCCCCATTCAGGGGCTCCCCGCGCGCAAGCGGGATCAGGCGGCAGACGGCCTCGGGGTGGCCAGGCCGATGCGGCGCTGGATGATCTGGTCGCAGACGGTAGCGCTGCGGGCCAGGGCGGCAATCAACGGCTGGTCGGCTTTGGCGGGCGCGGCAGCAGAGGCTGCGGTTTGGCGCTCGAGCGCGGCCTGAAAGGCGGAAGCGAGTGTCCTGGCATTCATCTGCGACTCCCTTGCGGTTGATCTGCCGTCCCCGGTGCGAGAGGTCTCGCGAATCCCGTCGGCGTGCAGCCATGTTCCATAGGTATCGCGGTGCGGTAAACGGCTTCGCAAGGGGTTGATACCGGCGCCCCTGCTGGTATCAAATAGTGCGACTTTTCGTTGGTTGACCGGGGTCGGGAATGTCCCAGACGGCAGCCTTGGTGGGCGAGCTCAAGCGGGTGCTGAAGGCCCGCAAGCTGACCTACGCACAGGTCGCCAAAGCGCTTGCGCTGAGCGAGGCTACGGTCAAGCGCATGTTTTCCCGCAACGACTTCTCGCTCGAGCGTTTCGAGCAGGTCTGCCAGCTGGCCGGCGTGAGCGTTTCTGAGCTGGCCCGGGAGGTGGACCGGGAGCGCAACTTCCTGACGGGGCTTTCGTTGGCCCAGGAAAAGGAGATCGTCGGCAACCCGAAGCTTTTCCTGGTTGCCGTGTGCGCCCTCAACCACCTGAGCCTCGAGCAGATCGTTGCCCACTATGATCTTGGCAAGAGCGAGTGCATCCAGCTGTTGCTGCGACTGGATCGCATCGGTTTTCTCGAGTTGCTGCCCAACAATGCGATCCGGCTCAAGGTGGCCCGGACATTTGCCTGGCTGCCGGACGGGCCGATTCGCCGCTTCTTTCTGGAGCGTGCGGAGCGCGAGTATTTTCGTGGCGCCTTCGACCGCGAGGGCGAGTTCATCGCGGTCGTCAACGGCATGCTGTCGGCGGCCTCGAACGCGCAGGTTGTCGCCCGGCTCAGGCGTCTCGCGCGCGAATTTTCCGAGCTGCATGACGACGACAAGCGCCTCGCGCTGGGCGAGCGCCGGCCGGCGAGCCTGCTGCTGGCGGTCCGTCCCTGGGAACTCGACGCGTTTCACGCACTCCGCAGGCGGCGCGCCGCCAAGTGATTTGACTGCGGCAGTCGCACTTGGCTAGCATCGCCCCCTCGACAAGAATGGGGGAGCGAAGATGGCCACCGAAAAACTGCTCAATTATGTCGGCGGCGAGTGGGTAGCCGGCGCCACGTTTGCGAAGGACGTGAACCCGTCCGACACGTCGGACGTGATCGCGGAGTATGCGCAGGCCGACCAGAAGCAGACCGAGTCCGCGATCGAGGCCGCGCGTGCCGCGTTTCCCGCTTGGGCCAGCTTCAACGTGCAGGCGCGCGCCGATCTGCTAGACAAGGTGGGCAACGAGATCCTCGCGCGCAAGGAAGAGCTCGGCAAGCTGCTGTCGCGGGAAGAGGGCAAGACGCTGCCCGAAGGCATCGGCGAAGTGGTACGCGCCGCCAACATATTCAAGTTCTTCGGCGGCGAAGTGCTGCGCAGAAGCGGCGAGCTGGTGCCGTCGGTACGGCCTGGCATCGACGTCGAGATCACCCGCGAGCCGCTTGGCGTGGTCGGCATCATCTCGCCGTGGAACTTCCCGGCAGCCATTCCTGCGTGGAAGATTGCGCCGGCGCTGGCCTACGGAAACTGCGTGGTGTTCAAGCCGGCGGATCTCGTGCCCGCGATGGCGCACGCCATCGCCAGGATCATCGTCGATGCCGGTGCGCCGAAAGGCGTGTTCAATTTTGTAATGGGGCGCGGCAGCGTGGTCGGCGAAACCCTGGTCAACGATCCGCGGGTGGACGGCATCAGTTTCACCGGCTCGGTCGACACCGGGCGCAAGCTGGCGCAGAAGGTGGTCGCCCGCATGGGCAAGTTCCAGCTCGAAATGGGCGGCAAGAATCCGCTGGTGGTGCTGGACGATGCCGATCTGAAGACCGCGGTAGACAGCGCGGTCAACGGGGCTTTCTTCTCCACCGGTCAGCGCTGCACCGCATCGTCGCGGCTGATCGTGACCAAGGGCATCCACGACAAGTTCGTCGCTGCGATGGTGGAGCGGCTGAAGACGCTCAAGGTCGATAATGCGTTGAAGCAGGGTACCGAGATGGGCCCGGTGGTGGACAAGAACCAGCTCAACCAGGACCTCTTCTATATAGAGGAAGCCAAGAAGGAAGGCGGCAAGCTGGCGTTCGGCGGCAACCTGCTCAAACGCGAGACCGAGGGCTTCTACCTGGAGCCGGCGCTGTTTACCGAGACCCAGAACAAGATGCGCATCAATCGCGAGGAAGTGTTCGGCCCGGTCGCGAGCGTGGTGGCCGTCAAGGACTACGACGAGGCGCTGTCGATCGCCAACGACACGCCGTTCGGGCTCTCGGCGGGCATCGTCACAACCTCGCTCAAGCATGCCTCGCACTTCCGCCGCAATAGCCAGGCCGGTATGGTCATGGTTAACCTGCCCACCGCCGGGGTGGACTATCATGTGCCCTTCGGCGGTCGCAAAGGTTCGAGCTATGGCCCCCGCGAGCAGGGCCGCTACGCGCAGGAGTTCTTCACCGTGGTGAAGACGAGTTACGTGCTCGCCTGAAAGGAGCCGCCATGAAAAGCCTGTCCCGGTCGCTGCTGTGCGTGATGGCGTTGCTGGTCTGTCTGCCCGAGCCGGTATTCGCCGAGCCGCCGCCCTGGGCGCCGGCACATGGCTGGCGGAAGAAGCGCGACCCCGCCTACGTGGGATACGAAGGCCGGCGCTGGCCCGCTGACTATGGCGTCATTCGCGGCAACTGCGACCGCGAGGCGATCGGCGCGGTGCTGGGTGGCGTGGTTGGTGGGGCGGTTGGCGCCCGAGTTGGCAGCGAGCGCGACCGGCCGGTCGCGATTCTGGTCGGCTCGGTGATCGGTGCCGTGATCGGCGCCGAGATCGGCCGCCGCATCGACGACAGCGACCGTGCCTGCGTTGGCCATGCGCTCGAGCTGACCGACGGCGGCCGGCCGGTCATGTGGGAAAACCCGACCACCCGTGCGACATTCGTCCTCACGCCGTTGTCGACGTTTACCCGGGGCGATGCCCCATGCCGCGAGTTCTCCCTCGAAGTGAGGGCGGAGGGGCAGCGCGACGTCGGCCGGCAACAGGCCTGCCGCGCAAAAGACGGTCGCTGGGAGATCGTGCGACGCTGAGCATTCCGCTGCAGCGCAAGAGATAAGGGCGTCCCAGGACGCCCTTTTTCTTTTGCGCAGGCACGGCGGCGGGAAGATGATACGAAAGGGAGGAGAACCAGCGATGCGAGTCGCCAGGTCAGCCGCAAGCGCATGCCGGGCGCCGATGGTGGCGCTGGCGCTGCTGGCGTCCGCCGGATGTGCAACTGCACCGCAGGTGCCCACCGCGGCCGATCTCGCGGGCGGGCCCGGTGAGGTGCTGGTCGTGGCGGCGCCTGCCATCCCGGTCCTCGACCTCGATCCGTTGCGCGGTCAGCGCGCCCAGGCGGCTGCCGGAGCCGGTTTCGATGCGCTGGCCGAATGCATTACGGAATTGTTCGGCAAGAGCACCTGCAGTGGTGCGATATGTGGTGCCGCGGTGATCGTCGGTATTGGCTTTTGCGGCGGCGCATCGCTTGCCGCCGCAGGCGCCGACGTGGCGATCGCCCCCGGCCGACCCGAAATCGACAGGGCCGTAAGTGCGTTTCGCGAGGCGGTCGACGCTGGCGCAGTGCAGGCTGCGCTACGAGACGAGGTGGCCCTCAATATCGAGCGGCACGGAGAGGAGTTTCTCGCGCGCGCGCCAACCGCCGCAGTGGCCGATTTGCACCGCGGCGGCGATCTGCGGATGCTGCGCGCGGCGGGCATCGGGGCGGTGCTGGAAACCCAGCTGACGCGCGTCGAGTTTGTCCGGGGCACGCATTCAGCCGAGTTCCAGTTGCAGGTCAAAGCCAGGGCGCGTGTGCTGGCCACTGAAGACGGTGCGCGACTGTTCGAGGGCGATTTCGTCCATATCGGCGAACGTCTGCCGGTGCCGCAATGGTCCGCACGGGGCGGTCAGCGTCTGCTCGATGCGCTGGCGCGCGCGTACGCAGTGCTGGGCGCGCAGATCTTCGACAGCGCGTTGCGCCTCCACCCGTTTCCGGACAGCGCCATGCAATCCGCCGGGCCGCTGTCGGCGGCTTTTGGTCTGGCGCCTGTCTACCCTCTGACGCGCGGCCAGTTGAGCGGCGAGCGACTAGTCGGGCCGGCGTTCGAGTGGAGCGAGGTCGGTTCGCTGCGACCGGAACTGCGCTGGCAGGCGTACCCGCGCGATGCCGATCGCCGCGTTGCGCCTGCCGACATGGCGCGCGTGGCCAACGTACGCTACGACGTGATCATCGCTCGGGAAAACGAGGGTCTGCCCGGCGAACTCGTGTATCGGCGCGATGGTATTCCGGCGCCGGCACACCGGATCGATGGCGAACTGCAGCCGGGGGCGCGCTATTTCTGGAGCGTGCGCGCGACATTCGACCTTGACGGGCGGCGCCGGGTCACGCCGTGGGCATCCGTCCGGGCGCCGGGCGCGGCCATTCCGACGGTGCCCCATGCCGACCTGTATCGCTTCAGAACACCTCGCTGAAGTACTGCCCCGGCGCGGCTCAGAACCTCACATGGAAGCCGACCTCCGGGTAGGTCTGGGAACAGTTGCGATAAGTGGCGCGCTGGCAGTTCTCGATGCGCTCGTACACCAGGCCGACCCCGAGGCTCGCGTTGTGGCTGACGGCAAAATAGGCGCCGCCCTTCGCGCCATAACTGTTGCGGTCCGGCAGGCCGTCGTAAACGGTGCGCGAATAGAATCCGCCGACGTAAGGCTGAACCGGCGCAAGCTGGTACCACACATAGCGTACCTCCGGCGTCAGCTTGTAGATGTCGGGGTCGTTCCCGCGCCACAACTCGCCGGCAAGCGCGACCTCGAACCCGTCCGCCGCGTAGTAACCGAAACGGCCGCCCACGACGGTGTAGTCTCGATCCAGCGCGCGGCCCGCCCCCAGCGTGATACCGATATTCGACGAGCCCCTGTCGAACGCGGCCGTCGGTGACACGGCAGTCCCCAGCGCAAGCGCCACGACTGCCGTTCGCAGCGCGGCACCTGCGGTACGTTTGATGCGGGCATTCATTGCAGATTCCCCTTCCAGAATTGTCCGCGGGTTTGATGTCGTCATGGCGGTCGCGGTTCCCGGGTGCGTGCCCGCGAAACGTCTCCATCCGGCGACGTGTGCCGCCAGGCGGCCTGCGGGAAGGTGCGCGCGGCCGCAAGCCGGTCCGGGCGTCAGGAAAGTCCTGAAGCGGAGCCCATTGGGCTTCGTTTTCCTTTGGTCGCGTTGCCGCCGACCTCGCACGCCGGGCGGCCGGTGCTGTAAGGGCCTCGTGGGACCCGCGACCAATAGGCGGGTCCAATGGCCGAACCCCAGCAGCGCCGGGGCACCGCGGACCTGGGCACACGATCCAGCCGGGCTTCGGCGTCGCACCACCGGGCCGAAACCGGTCGAGACCGCTGCATCTGCCGCGCGGAACGGGCCGTATCGCGAATCGCTGGAAGGAAGTTTTCCATCAACGCTTTGAGTGAGGAGATGAAGATGCGTGCTATGACGACACTGATCGCGGCCGGGCTGGCGCTCGGCGCATCGATGGTATATGCCGGTGAAGGTGGACGGGGCGAGTTTGGCGAACAGTGCGCCTATGGCCTGAGCCAGGGCCAGCGGGTGCAGACCGACTGCTCCATCAACTTTGTCACCGATCGCGGGACCATGCTGTGCTTCATGGATCAGAAGAGCGCAATCAAGTTCATGACCAATTTCGAGCAGAACCTGAAGAAGGCGCGCGCGGCCTACAGCCGCGGCTGAGCGGCGCTCGCGCCGGCCGGTTGGGTGCAGTGCTCACTGCACCCCCGGCATTTCCACCCACCGTATTGCCGTGCGGAACACGTCGCATCCGCGTTGGTACCCACGCCGTCCATCGCCCGGATACGCGACTGCGCCAGTCAGATCCCCTCTTGTAGTGAGCCGGTGACCCGGTCTGGCGCGGCCGGGTGCCTCGCCCCCGCGGCCCGATAGCGCCCACTGAATCCGGAATCGCTTTCACCACGTAAATAGAGTTGCAGCAGCGTTCTTTGATTCAATGTACCCATCTGAAAGATCTGAAAGAGGAGACCCTTATGCGTGCAATCAACACCCTCATCGCCGCCGGCCTGGCGCTCGCAACCTCGATGGCCATCGCCGGGGAGGGCGGCCGCGGTGAATTCGGCGACCAATGTGCCTACGGTCTGTCGCAGGGCATGAAAGTGCAAACCGATTGTTCGATTCATTTCGTTGATGGTCGCGGCAAGAAGCTCTGCTTCAGCACCCAGCAGAACGCCGTCAAGTTCATGACCAATTTCGAGAAGAATCTGAAGGCTGCCGAAAAGAACGCCAGCCGCGGCTAAGCCGCCCGTTCAACGGCCGGATAGGGTGCGATTCCCGTCGCCCCACCGGCCGTTTTCCCGACCGTGTTCGCGCCGTGCGATTTGGCGGAACCGTGCCTTCATTCCCGCAGTCCATCGCCAGGGTACGCGGCCGCGCTACTCAAAATCCATTCAACAGTGACTCGGGCACCCGGCCGTCCATGGCCGGTGGACCCGCGTCGGCAACGACTTGGAGAATGAGCATGAGAGTACTGAATGTGGGCGTGGCGACGGCGCTTGCGCTGGGCTCGTCGGTGGCAATGGCGAACACGCAGTTCGACAAACACTGCGCATGGGGCCTGAGCCAGGGCAAGAAGGTGAAGACCGATTGCTCCGACTTCATTGCCGACAACCGCACCGGCAAAGTCTATTGCTTCAGCAACAATCAGGTGAAATACCAGTTTTTCTCGAACTACGAGGACAACATCAAGAAAGCCGATAAGACCTTCGGCAGGGCTTGACCCGGGTCCTTGCTATCTCCGGGAACGCGCGGGGCGCCAGGCCCCGCGTTTTTTTGGCTGCGCGGCGGCACGGACGCGGCTTGCTAGAATCAGGCGAACCCAGACTCCAAATAACAGGAATATGTCCGCCCGACTCTTCAGCCCCTTCGAAATGCGCGGCATTCTGCTGCCCAACCGCATTGTCGTGTCGCCCATGTGCCAGTACATGGCCTCCGATGGCAACGCAAACGACTGGCATTTGATGCATCTTGGGCAATTCGCAATGGGGGCCGCCGGGCTGGTGTTCACCGAGGCGACCCATGTGTCGGCTGTCGGGCGCATCTCGCACCGCTGCCTCGGGCTTTACAGCGACGAGAACGAGCGGGCGCTCGAACGCGTTGTCGAGTTCTGCCGCCGACACGGCGTGGCCAGGCTGGGCATCCAGCTCGCGCACGCAGGCCGCAAGGGCTCGGCGCATACACCGGCCGAAGGCGGCAAGCCGCTGACGCCCGAGGAAGGCTCGTGGACCACGCTGGCGCCGTCCGCTCTGCCGTTCGCACCTGATTGGCCGGTGCCGCAGGCGTTGCCAAGATCCGGCCTGGCCGAAATCCGGCAGCAGTTCGTCGAGGCGGCAATACGCGCGGCGCGCGTGGGCTTCGATGTCGGAGAACTGCACGTCGGGCACGGCTACCTGCTGCACGAGTTTCTGTCGCCGATATCCAATCAGCGCGACGACGAGTACGGTGGCAGCACCGAAAACCGCATCCGCTTCCCGCTGGAAGTATTCCAGGCGGTGCGCGCCGCCTGGCCCGAGGATCGACCCCTGGGCGTGCGTGTGTCCGCCACCGACTGGATCGACGGCGGGTGGACGCCGGAGGAAACCCTGGTGTTCGCACGGGCGCTGAAGGCGCTCGGTTGCGACTTCATCGACGCCACTTCGGGGCAGCTCGACCTGCGCCAGAGAATTCCATTTGCGCCGGGCTACAACGTGCGCTTCGCGGAGCAGATTCGCCATGAGACGGGCATTCCGACCATGGCGGTTGGCATGATCACCCGGCCGCGGCAGGCGGAAGCAATCGTTGCGGAAGGCCGGGCCGATCTGGTCGCCATTGCCCGGGGCATGATGGACGATCCACGCTGGGCCTGGCATGCGGCACGGGAACTCGGTGCCGAAACGGCTTACGCGCCCAACTATAAGCGTTGCCATCCGTCAGTGTGGCAGCCGTGATGGCTGTCCCGGAAAAGCGAAACGCGAGAGCAAGTAGACGCAGGCTCTAGGCTCGAGGCGCCAGGTTCCAGGAAAACACGAAAAGCAAAACACCAAGGCACGCAGTCACGAAGATATCTGTTCATGGTCTCCCGCTTTTCCTCTGTGCTCTCTGTGTGCTCTGTGGTGAGAGCTGCTTTTTTGCCGATACCGAATCCCGAGTCCTGTGTTCGTTTTCCCTGCGTGCCCTCCATTATTCAAAGCCGCGGTTATCGCGCTGAGATGAGCAAATGATCCGCACCTGCGACGACCGGGACATCGCGGCGATCCTCGAGATTGTCAACGACGCGGCCCAGGCATACCGCGGCGTGATTCCGGACGATTGCTGGCACGAACCCTACATGCCGGAATCGGAACTGAGGCAGGAACTGGCGGCCGAGGTGCGTTTTTTCGGCTGGAGCGAGCATGGGCGGCTGCTCGGCGTGATGGGGCTGCAAGCGGTGGACGATGCCGCGCTGATTCGCCATGCCTATGTGCGAACCGCAGCGCGCGGACGCGGCATCGGTTCGGCGCTGCTTGCGCATCTGCGAACCGAGGCCGCCGCGCCGTTGCTGGTGGGCACGTGGGCGGCCGCTCACTGGGCGATTGCGTTCTACGAGCGGCACGGCTTCGTGCTGAACGTGCCGGAAGAAGGCCAACGGCTGCTGGCGCGCTACTGGAAGATTTCGCCCCGTCAGGCGGAAACTTCGGTGGTGCTGTCCGACTCCCATCCATTCAGGGATATGCTCGTCGGGCACAGGAGGAGACCATGAAGCGTAAACCGGATGGATTACCCGGGCGCCGCCGGATGCTGCGCGCCGCCGGGGTACTGCCGCTGTCGGCGATTGCCGGCGGGGTGCTTATTGCACGCAGTGGGCTGGCCGCCACGCCGGAATGCCGTGAGGGCGACGAGCCAACGCCGCGGCAGACAGCGGGCCCGTTTTACAAGCCGGATTCGCCCCAACGCCGTTCGCTGGTGGACAGCGGAATGCAGGGCGCTTCGCTTGCGATCGGCGGTCGCGTATTGTCTACCGACTGCAAGCCGATTGCCGGCGCGCTGCTGGATTTCTGGCATTGCGACGGCAGCGGGCGCTACGATCTTAGGGGTTACCGCTTTCGCGGCCATCAGTTTGCGGACAGCGAAGGCCGCTATCGCCTGCAGACCCTGCATCCTGGCAACTATCCAGGACGTACTCGCCACCTCCATGTGATGGTGCAGGCGCCCAACCGCCCGGTGCTGGTCACTCAGCTTTACTTTCCGGGCGAGCCGGAGAACGCCGACGACTTCATTTTCCGTCCGGACCTGCTGATGCGCATGGCCGACGGTCGCCTCGGCGGCACCGCCAGCTTCGATTTCGTGCTCGACCTTGGGTAACTGTGGCAAAGACCGCCGAAGAAGGAAAGTGAGAGCTGCTTTTCGTATGCCCTGAGCCTAGAGTCCGTTTTTCCTGTTCAACTGGTGCGGGCGTGAACGAGCGGACCTCAACTTGCCCTGAGCGAGTCGACGATGTTCATCCGCGCCGCGCGCACCGCGGGCAGGAAACCGCCGACCAGGCCCATCGCCAGGGCGAACAGCAGGGTCTGCGCCGCGATCGCCGGCGTCAGCACGAATCCAAAGGTCAGGTCGGCGAAGGTCTGGAAGTTGGTGGTGGAAAACGAGGCTGCCTGCATGAGCGATGCACCGGCCAGCCCGGCAATGCCGCCCGCCAGCGCGAGCAGCAGCGACTCGACCATGAACGCCTGCAGCACCTCCCGGCGCTTGAAGCCGAGCGCGCGCAGGGTGCCAACCTCGCGAACGCGGTTCGCCACCGCGGCATACATGGTGATCATCGCGCCGATCATCGCGCCGATGGAAAAGATACTGGTCAGCGTCAGGCCGAGAATGGTGATGAACTTGGACAGCGCGCGAGACTGGTCGCTGTAGAACTGCCGTTCGCGCTTTACCTCCTGCGACAGCCGCGGATCGCGCTCGATGTCGGCCTTGAAGCCGGCGAAGCGTTCGCTGTCGCCCAGGCGCACCACCATCGACGAATAAACGGTGCGCCGGAATGCCTGCATCAACTGTTCGACGTCGCCCCAGATTTCAGAATCGAAGCCGCTGCCGCCGGCATCGAACATGCCTACGATGGTCCATTCGCGCTGGGCGAAGCGCAGCCGGTCGCCAATTCGGGTGCCGGAATAGCTGCCTGCCACGCTCGAGCCGACCACGATTTCGGAGGCGCCGGGGCGGAACATCCGGCCCTCGACCAGCCTGACCTGCGGGCGCAGCGCAAAGCCGTTCGCCGAGGTGCCGCGGATCACCACGTTGGATGGCTTGTCGCGCCCAATCTTGGTCAGCGAGATCAGCACGACCGTTTCCTTGGCTGCCAGCCTGCCGCCGTCGGCGTCCAGCGCTACTGCCGGATGCATCTCGATGACTGCCGCCTGGTCCCGGTAGAGTCCGCTCTGGATCTCGGTCTGTGTACCCTTGCGGATCGCGACCACGTTATCGTGCTCGCCGGTGGTAACCAGGGTGCGCTTGAGACCGGCATCGAGCATCAGTACTGCCGCGAAGACGAACACCACCAGCGCCAGGCCACCGGCGGTGAGCAGAGTGGTGACCCGCCGTGTCCACAGGTTGCGTGCGATATAGCTGACCGGTACCGACATGATTTCGGGGTGTCGCGGCGCTCCGCCTTAACCGATCGCCCGTAATCCGTCCACGATTCGCACGCGTGCGGCCTGAAGGGTGGGCACGATGGCGGCGAGCACGCCAACGGTCAGAGCGGCTGCGGCCTGCAGGACCACCGTCGTCGAGGAGACCTGGAAGATCGGAAAGATGTTGCCGACCACTGCCTTGAACATCTCCGCCGCCGGCGTGGTCAGGGCCAGGCCCAGTCCGCCGCCGATGGCGCAGATCGCGAGCGACTCGCCGAGAATCAGCGCAACGATGAACCCCGGCCCGAAGCCCAGAGCCTTGAGCGTGGCGTACTCCGCGGTGCGCTCGCGCGCGCTCATCGCCATGGTGTTGGCCATCACCGCCAGAATGATCGCGATGACGACATAGGACACGATGCGGATGGCGCCGATGATCTGGTCCGACATGGCCACGAAGCCGAGCTGGAAGGCCTGCTCGGTCTCGGTGAGCGTCTCTGCCAGCGAGTTGGCGACCACTGCGTCGATGCGTTGGGAAATCGCGGCTGCGTTGTCCGGGCTGTCGATGCCCACCACATAGACGCCGACCTGGTCGGCACGCCGCGCGGTGGTCTTGCGCAGCGTCTCATTCAGATAATCCCAGTGGAACAGCATCTGGCGCGTAACCTTGGTCTCATCCGCGCCCTCGAATATGCCGCGCACGACGAACTCCCAGGTCCCGGGGTAGATCGTGCCCTGCAGCGGCAGGAGGTCGCCGACCTCGAAGCCGAACTCGTCTGCGAGCTGGCGCCCGACCAGCGCGCCCTTGCGGTCGCGCAGCCAGGCCAGGCGCTGTTCGGGCGGTACTACGAACTCCGGGTACAGGTCGAGATAGTTCGGGGACACCGCGAACTGGGCAAAGAAGTTCTTCGGTTCCTTGTACACCGCGCCGAACCAGTTCGAGTAGGCGACTTCGGTCACGCCTTCCACGCTGCGGATGCGGGCCTGGTAGCTCAGTGGCAGCGGGAACACCAGGGAGATCGAGTTACGGGTGACCAGTCGCGCATTCGAGGCAGCCTCGGCGCCGGCGAACCAGGCGCCCACCACCGTCTGCAGCAGGCCGAATGCGAGCACCGCCACCGTCAGCCCCGCGATCGTGAGCAGCGTGCGCAGCCGGTGGCGGAACGCGTTCCTCAGCACCATGCGCAGGACGTACATCGCCGCTCAGCCCTGCGGCTGCGGCTCGCCAATCAGCTCACCTTTTTCCAGGTGAACCACCGCGCGCGCGGCGCGCGCGGCGTTGGCGTCGTGGGTGACCATGATGATGGTCTTGCCCAGCTCGCGGTTCAGCCGCTGCATCAGTGCCAGCACGTCGGCGGCCGACTGGCGGTCGAGGTCGCCGGTCGGCTCGTCGGCCACGATCAGCATCGGGTCGGAGACGATCGCGCGCGCGATGGCCACCCGCTGCTGCTGGCCGCCGGACAGCTCGTTGGGATAATGCTCCAGCCGGTCGCTCAGGTTCACCATGTCCAGCGTGAGCGCTGCGCGCTCGCGTCGCTGCGCGCGCGACAGCCCGGTCAGCAGCAGCGGCAGCTCGACGTTCTCCAGCGCGGTGAGCACCGGCATTAGGTTGTAGAACTGAAAAATGAAGCCCACATGGGCGGCGCGCCAGTCCGCGAGCGCGCTCTCGGACAGGCGTGTGATGTCGATGCCGCCCACCTTGAGCGTGCCGCCGTCCGGCTTGTCGATGCCGGCGATCAGATTGAGCAGCGTGCTCTTCCCGGAGCCGGAAGGCCCCATCAGCGCGGTGAAGTCGCTGCGCGCGATATCGAGCGTGATGTCGGTCAGCACCGGGACAATCTGCTCGCCGCGCCGGTAGGCCTTGCTGAGATGGTGAATCTCGACCAGGGGCGCGCCCATCTCAGCCCTTGGCCAGCGCGATGCGGTCGCCGTCTTTCAGATGAGCGTTGGGCGCAAGCACGAGGCGCTCACCCGGCATCACGCCCTCGATCGCGACCAGATCGCCGATGGCCATGCCGGTGGATACCGGCACCGCGCGCACCCGCTCCCCTTCGATACGAAACACAAGGGCTCGCCCGTCGCGCTCCACCACCGCACTTCGCTGTACGGCCGGCCGCGGCGCGCGCTCGGCTTCCGGTACCCGCTGCGACAGGAAAGCGACCCGCGCGCTCATGTCCGGCAGCACCCGCGAATCGCTCTCCACGAAGCGTACCTTGACCAGTACCGTGGCCTTGGCGCGGTCCACCGTCGGCACCACGCGCGAGACTTCGCCGGCGAGCCGGGTGTCGGGCAGCGCGTCGAGCTGAATCTCCACCGGCTGACCGGCGGCGAGCTTGGCAAGGTTGGACTCCGACACGTCCGCTTCCACCTCCAGGGTGCTCATGTCGGCGATGGTCACCACCGCGCCCTTGCTGTCGATGGCCGAGGAGAACGGCGTGATGATGTCACCGACATTTGCGTTCTTGGTCAGTACCACGCCGTCGAAGGGCGCGCGGATTACCGTCTGCTCGACGGCGACCTCGGCCACGCGGGCGCTGGCTTCGGCCGATGCGATGGCGGCACGGTAGCCGGCAATCGCCGCCCTTGCCTTGTCGAAGCGCGCGACATTGGCGTCGTGCTGGGCGGCGGAAATGTACTTTTTCGCGAGCAGCTCTTCCGAACGCTTCAGGTTCGCTTCGGCGTCGCGCATCTCGGCGAGCCCTTGTTCCAGGTTGGCGGCCGCCACGCGGCGCTGAGCCAGCGCCTGCTCATATGCAGCGCGCACGTCCTTGCTTTCCAGCCGGGCGATGACTTCGTCTCTCTTTACCGCGCTGCCTTCCAGCACGCCCAGCCATTCCAGCCGCCCTTGGGCTTTGGACGAAATGGCCGCCTTGCGCTGAGGCACGACATAGCCGGTCGCGTTGAACAAGGTGTAGTTCTGCGACGGCCAGGCGCTGGCCACGGTCGCGACCTCCACTGTCCGAGGCGCGTTCAGCGCCCGCCAGCCCATTGCCGCGCCAGCGATCAGCAGCACCGCGACCAGACCGATCGTTTTCCACGGCCGACGGCGCCGCAGACTGCCCTCGGGCGCCATCGCGCGGTCGATCTTCAGTTTCGAGAGGTCGGCGGGTTCCATCGCATGTCCAGCGAAAAAGCGGGCCGAAGGCCGGCCGCCTGGCAAAGACCGGCATTATCCGTAAAGGTTTCAGCGCCTGAAAGCGACATCGACGCCTCGGCCGGTTGGTCGGCGCCGGAGTCGTCGTCTGTCCCGGAAACTTCTAGAATGCGGCCTGTCGTTCAGTCATCGCAACTGGAATGCCCATGCAGAAGACCGCCAGCGCCGGACTCCGCGCGCAACCGCTCGAAGCCTTCGTGTCGGCCAGGTGGGACGAAGACATCGTTCCGCAGCTGGTCGAGTACATCCGCATCCCGTGCAAGTCGCCGCACTTCGATCCTGACTGGGCGGCCAACGGCCATATCGACGCCGCGGTGGCGCTGGCCGAGCAGTGGTCCCGCGCCCAGCGCATTCCCGGGCTGAAGCTGGAGGTAGTGCGGCTCGAGGGCCGCACGCCGGTGCTGTTCTTCGAGATGGCGGGCGAGGCGCCCGGCACCATCCTGATGTACGGCCATCTCGACAAGCAGCCGGAGATGACCGGCTGGCGCGAAGGCTATGGCCCGTGGACGCCGGTGCTGCACGAAGGCAAGCTTTACGGCCGCGGTGGCGCCGACGACGGCTACGCGATCTTCGCTTCGCTCACCGCGCTGGCCGCGCTGAAGGAGCAGGGCGTCGGCCATGCGCGCATCGTCGGCCTGATCGAATGCTGCGAGGAAAGCGGCAGCTACGATCTGCCGCACTATCTCGATGCGCTGAAGCCCCGCATCGGCGAGGTCGACCTGGTGATCGGGCTCGATTCCGGCTGCGGCAACTATGATCAGCTCTGGGTCACCACCAGCCTGCGCGGCATCGCCGCCGGCACGCTGACGGTGCAGGTGCTGAACGAAGGCGTGCATTCCGGCGATGCTAGCGGCATCGTGCCCTCCAGCTTCCGCATTGCGCGCCAGCTCCTGGACCGCCTGGAAGACGCGAACACCGGCCGCATCCTGCCGAAGGAACTCCACTGCGACATTCCCGCCGAGCGTGTCGAGCAGGCAACTCTCGCCGGCAAGACGCTGGGCGATGGCATGCTGACCCGATTTCCATTCGCCGGCGGCACCCGGCCGATGACCCGCGAGCACGGCGAGGCGGTGCTCAACCGCTCCTGGCGGCCGTTTCTTTCGGTGGTGGGTGCCGACGGCCTGCCTGCGATCAAGGATGCCGGCAACGTGCTGCGACCGAAGACCGCGCTGAAGCTCTCCTTGCGCATCCCGCCGCTGATCGACGGCAAGCAGGCCACTGGGCATCTGAAGCGAATTCTCGAAACCGACCCGCCGCACGGCGCCAAGGTGAGCTTCGAGCCCGACCAGGCCGCCAGCGGCTGGCACGCCCCGGCCACCGCGCCGTGGCTGAAAGCGGCGGTCGACGCCGCCTCGAAGCAGTTCTATGGCAAGCCGGCGATGATGATGGGCGAGGGCGGCACCATCCCCTTCATGGCCATGCTCGGCCAGTCGTTCCCGAAAGCCCAGTTCCTGATCACCGGCGTGCTCGGCCCGAAATCGAACGCGCACGGGCCGAACGAGTTTCTGCACGTGCCGTATGCGAAGAAGCTGACGGCGTGCGTGGCGGGAGTGATCGCCGCTCACGCAGACCGCAGCTGACCGCGCGAACCGCGTTTGCCGCAGGTGGGCGAGACCCGTTCTGGAGCGATACGTATTTTCGTTGAAGCTAGCGCTGGTGCTTCTTCCAGTGCACCGCGCCAATACCACCCGCAAACACCAGCACCGCCATCGTCCAGAACATCGCGGCGGCGCCGAGCACCGCGCCGAAAGCACCGAACACCAGCGGCAGGAAGACCTGGTTGCTGTGAATGATGGTGGAGCGCACGCCCAGCACTTCGCCCACCCGCCCCTCGGGCGAACGCGAATGCACCAGCGACATGATGTTGGGTTGCGCCGCGCCCAGGCCCAGGCCGAGCAGAAATGCAATCACCATCAGGAATTAACCGGGTCGGACCTCGGCAATGCGTTGATGTGACGAGAATCCCCCCGTTTATCGATGCCTGATATCCGCCTTAGACGCTACTTCGTAAAGCCAGAAACGGCTCTCTAAGAGCAACGCTTTCTTCAAGCCTAACTACAGCAGCGGTAGCGGCAGTATTCGTGAGTGAACAGCCTCAGAGTGAGCTGTCCCGTTCCTGGCGCGGCCCACTCGCCGGCGCTTTTCACTATCCCTGCTCCGGTTCCATTTTTTGTACCGGGCCGACATTGAAGTGCGGGTTGAGCACCCGGACCTCGCGCTGCGGAAAGGGTATCTCGTAGCCGTGCTCGCGTAGCGCATTGAAGATCATCAGCAGCAGGTCGCCTCCGACGCGATTCTTGCCGTCGTCGACGCCTTCCATCCAGAATTCGACGAACATGTTGACTCCGGAGTCGCCGAAGCTGTCGATTTCGCAGTCGGGGCGGAATTCGATCGGAAGGTCGTCGCCGCTCAGCACCTTCGGATGGGTGGCGACCAGCTTCCTGATGATGCCGACCAGCCGATTGATGTCGCTGCTGTAGGCCACCGAGAAATCCACCCGGTAGCGCTGGCGCTTGTCCTTGTGGGTCCAGTTGGTGAAGGTCTCGACGATGAACTTCTCGTTCGGCACGATCACGTCCTTGCCTTCGAAGGTTTCCTGGTTTGTCGAACGCAGCGTCCACCCGCGGACGGTGCCGCCCCGGCCGTCGCCGAGTTCGACGTAATCGCCCTTGGTGACCGAGCGGTCGAACAGGATGATCAGTCCCGAGATGAAGTTGGACGCGATCGCCTGCAGGCCGAAACCGAGGCCGACGCCGAGCGCGCCGCCGAACACCGCGAGCGCGGTCAGATTGATGCCCATCACGTTCAGCAGCAGCAGGAAGATCAGGACGAAGGTGGCAACCTCGAGGAGCTTGGAGACCACTTCCCGCGTGCTCTCGTGCAGATCGGTCTGCCGAGTCAGGATCTCGCGCCCGGTGCGAGCAGAAACACGGCCGAACCAGAACAGCAGCGAGCCGAACAGCGCGACCCGCGCGATGCCATAGGCCGAGACCTCTATATTGCCGACGCTCATCGACACCGATTCGAGCACCCGGATTAGGTCGTCGAGCACGCCAAGCAGGTGCAGCAGCAGCAGCGGAATACCGATCGACTTGAACACTCGTCGCGCCGTCCCGTTGCCGACGAAATCGTTCACTGCGGAGATGAACAGCAGAAGGATCGCTACGGTCAGCGCGGCCCTGACCAGCCAGTCCTGATCCAGCAGCGTGTGGCTGAACTCGACGGAGATGCGCAGCATCAGGATCGCGGTCAGCGGAAAGATCAGATTGCCGCAGTTGGCAATGAAGCGCAGAAGCGGATGCGACTCGTCGGTGATGCGCTCGTCGTCGAGTATCGGCGCGTACTTGCGCACGCGGTTGGCGACGATGTAGGCGATCGCATAGATCAGAAAAATGAAACCAACCTGAGTGTGGGTCTCGGGCTGCGCCAGGGTGAACAGCGTCGTGTCGATGGACTGCTGCCAGAGTTGACTGAAGCTTTCCAATTGCATCTCCTGTGCCCCGAAGGGCTGCTAGCGAACCTCTTCTCGCGGCCACCGGGCTCGCGACCGGCGCTGGAAGCGGGCGATCGAGCCGAGCCGCTTCAGATCGCCGACGAAGGCACCCCGTGCCGGATATCGCGCCATCTTGACCTGATCCTTGATCGGGGTCGGACCACCGAAAGTCGTTGAGGGATCGAGATATTCACCGGCTTGGGCTGCCCTGACTTTGCCTTAGACGCACGTTTTCATGTTGAGAATGGCACGCTAAGCGCAAGACTGCTTCCCGCGGTCACCGCCTGTGCTTCTCCCACCGCACCGCGCCCACGCCCCCCGCGAACACCAGTAACGCCATCATCCAGAACATCGCCGCTGCGCCGAGCACTGAGCCAAAGGCACCGAAAACCAGCGGAAGAAAAACCTGGTTGCTGTGAATGATGGTGGAGCGCACGCCCAGCACTTCGCCGATCCGGCCGTCAGGCGAGCGCGAATGAATCAGCGACATTATGTTGGGGTGCGCTGCGCCGAGGCCCAGACCGAGAAGGAAAGCGATCGCCATCAGCGGGGCACCGGAGGAGAACAGAGGGTAAAGCGCAAACGCTAGCGCGGCGCAGAAAAACGTGAACGTCAGCACCTGCCACTCGGTGAATCGGGTCGATAGCCAGGGCATTGCCAGGCGGACTACGAAGGTGGCCAGCGCAAAGCAGCCGAGCACGAATCCGATTTCAGAGGCCGAGAGGCCTGCGTGCGTCCCGTGGACCGGGATTGCGAACGTCTGCAGATCCCAGGACATTGAAATCAACGTGGTCGCGATCAGCAGATGGCGCAGTTCTGCGAGTCGCCAGATTTCGACGGGGTGCAAGGGTTCAGGCGGCTTCATTTTGTCATGTCGTACCGGCATCAGACTGCGGCTGATCCATACCAGTGCGAGCGCCATCAGCGCTACCAGCACCAGTGCCGCAAAGGCCGCGCGGTGGCCATACATATCAATGAGCAGGCCGCTCGCCACCGGACCGGAAAATCCGGAGATCGAAGCACCCAGCGCAAAGACTGAGAAAACCGCCGGCCGGCGGGCCGGGTCGGCGCGTTGCCCGACGAGTTGCTGCATCGCTATCATCGTCAGCGTGGTTCCGGTGCCGATCAGCGCAGCTGCCACTAGCACTGGCGCGAGGTCCGCCGACGCGTAAGTGAACATCGAAGGCAGCAGCGTGCCGCCGAGCACGAGCAGCGCGCCGATCAGGGTCGGGCGCCGCGGCCCCACCGCGTCGAGCCAGCGCCCGGCGCGCACCGAAATCAGCATCGGAACCAGGGAAAACAGCGCCATGATCACGCCGACGGTGAAGGTGGAAGCGTTATTGGCCAGCGCGTACAGCGACGCGATCATGCGCGCGCTCACGAAAACCATGTGCGAGAGCACCGCAATCGCAATCAGTCGAAGCAGGATCATGTTGCCGGCAGCTTAACAGTCTGCCTGAACAACATCGCATGGGTGTCCGCAAGTCGGGTGCGGCGCGCGGCCGGTGCGCGACTGGCGCAGGTCCGCCCGCGAAGGAGAGAACGGTCTGTCGGGGAGCGCGGCGCAGGGTCCGGCGGTCGTTCCGTTTCGATTGCCTAGCTTGAGGTGCCGCCGGCAACCAGGCGGGGGCGGCTGGGCAGCGGGACGATCTTCTGGTCCGCCGCGGTCGCGTGCTGCCCTTTCGCCCACTCCGCCACGGGCAAGAACTGCTCGCGCTCGGCCTTCGACATCGCCTCGTCCATCTCGAAGATCCCCACGCCGGATTCCACCGCTTTGATGAACGCATCCGAATCGCGCAGACGGCTCAGCAGCGGCATGCTCAGGGATCTAAGAAAACGCTCCAGAGGCTCGTAGGTCGGCATGGAATCGCGCACCCGGTTGGCGACCACTCCCAGCCGGATATTGCGCATGCGGATTCGGCCGACCAGCAGCAGGTCGCGAATGAAATTGGCTGTGGCGTGAATGTCGATGGCCGACGGCGCAACTGGCACGATGATGCAGTCGGTCTTGGCCAGCATTTCCTGCAGCAGGATGCCGGAGGTGCCCGCCGGCGCATCGATGATCAGCTGGCGGGTATCGCTTGGGACATGCATTTCGATGCCGCGCAGCCGGTTTCCTTTTTGCGGTGCGGCATTGGCGCCACGGATCGGGTTTCGGCTCGGGTCGCGCAGGCGCAGCCAGTTCAGGCTCGAGCCCTGCGGGTCGTAGTCCATCACCGTGACCGGAACCGCCCTGGACGCAAAGTAACTGGCTAGGCTGGTGGTCACGGTCGTCTTGCCGGACCCCCCCTTCGGATTGATGACAAGGGTGGTGTTCATGCGCATGATCGATACCCGAATTCGGCGTGAAGTGCCCTGTCGCGACGCGGAGAAACCCCCGTGCACCTGTGTGTCAAAGGGCACTTACCATGCCATTCGCCCCGGTGGCGTCTCTAAACAGGTACTTAGCCCTCAGGCCCGCTGGGTTGGCTGTCACTTGCAAGCGACGACCGGGCCAACGTTCGGCAGTGGGCGGGTGGCGGGTCGGCTGCCGGACGCGCTGATCAACCGCAGGCCGCCCGGGACGGGCCATTCCGGAGCGCGAGCACCAGTCGATCTGCTGTGCGGAGGGGAAGCGCCGGCCGGCTGCCTGACCCGGTGTTCGCAAGGGTTGCCCGATCACTGTTTCGCGCTCAACGCCCGGGACGGCCCCTGCCGGGATGTCGGGGCGGTTGCCCCGGCACCGGGCATTCGCGGGCCGGGCCGCCTGTTTGTTCGACTTGAGCGAACCGGGTAACCTCCGCGCGGTTACCGGAACATTTCCCGAAGCTTCAGTTTCCAGAACTTCCCGGTCGAAGTGCGCGGCAGTTCGTCCAGAAACTCCACGCGGTCGGGCAGCTGCCATTTGGCGAACTTCTGCGCGAGGTGCGCGCGCAACTCGTCCGCGCTCGTGGTTCTGCCCCGCTTGAGCACCACACAGGCCAGCGGGCGCTCGCCCCACTTGTCGTCGGGAATGGCGATCACCGCGGCTTCCTGCACGCTGGCGTGGGCCATCAGCAGATTCTCCATGTCGACCGAGCTGATCCATTCGCCGCCGGATTTGATCAGGTCCTTGGTACGGTCGGCAATGCGGATGTAGCCATGCGCATCGATCGACGCGACGTCGCCGGTGCGCAGCCAGCTGTCGGCGGTGAACTTCTCCGGCTCGTTCGGCACTTCATGGTAGCTGCCGGCGATGAACGGCCCGCGCACCTGGATTTCGCCGACGTTCTCTCCGTTCCAGGGCTGCTCCTCGCCGTCGTTACCGATCAGGCGGATGTCCATGATCGGTGCCGGCACGCCCGCCATCGCCATGCGACGAAATTTCTCGTCCTCGTTCGCGTCCAGAAGTTCCGGCTTGATGTACGAGGCGCTGCCCAGCGGGCTCATCTCGGTCATGCCCCAGCCCTGGGTGACAGTGGCGCCGTGTTTGGCGTAGGTGCGGATCAGCGCCTCGGGCATCGCCGCGCCGCCGACCAGCATGCGCATGCCCGGCGGGAGCTTGTACTTGGCAGGCTCGTTTTCCAGCAGCTGCGCCATGCCCATCCAGATGGTGGGCACGCCGAGCGCATAGGTCGGCTGCTCGGCTGCCATCAGGTCGAGCAGATCGCCGGGATGCAGGTGCGGCCCCGGAAAAATCATCTTGATGCCCATCATCACGCAGGCGTACGGCACGCCCCAGCAGTTGGCGTGGAACATCGGCGTCACCGGCAGCACGCTGTCCCCCGCGTGCAGGCACCAGTGATCGGGCTGGTTGGCCATCAGCGTGTGGATGACCGTCGAGCGGTGCGAGTAGACGACGCCCTTGGGACGCCCGGTGGTGCCTGAGGTGTAGCACATGGCGACCGGGTCGTCCTCCTCGTGCGGCGCGTAGTCGAAGGTCGTCGGCGCGCCGGCGAGAAACGCCTCGTAGTCGATGAACCCGTCCGCCACCGGACCGCCGCCAAAACGAAAGACGAAGATCCTCTCGCACGGCCCCCTTTCGCGAAACTGCTCGAGCAGCGGCAGCAGAATGTCGTCGACGACGAGGAAGCGGTCCTTCGCGTGGTTGGCGATCCAGGCGATGTCGACCGGCGCGAGCCGCAGGTTGAGGGTGTGCATCACGCCGCCAGCGGCGGGGATGCCGAAGTAGCACTCCAGGTGCGCGTGGTGGTTCCAGCACAGGGTGGCGACGCGGTCGCCCGTCTGCAGTCCCGCGGCACGCAGGGCGGCGGCGAGTTGCCGCGCGCGCCGGTAGAAGTCCGCAAACCGGTGGCGCACCAGCGACTTGTCCGGCCGCCGGCTGACGATCTGCGAATCCGGATAGAGCTTTCCGCCGCGCTCGAGCAGCTGGTTGAGCGACAGCGGCGTGCGCATCATCGTCGCGCGCATGGCCCGCTCCCGGTCAGTTTACTTTCTGCCGCACCGACGTCGGCCGGAAGTCCTTCGTGAGATGGAAGATCATCGCCGGCACCATCTCCTCGCGCGGATCGGAATTGCGCAGCGTGCCGCTCACGCCCTGCTCGGCGGAGACTTCCAGGTGGCCGATCTGGCGTTTTGCCCACGACGAACTGCTCCACACGCTTGCGCCGGATCGGGTTTCGATCAGCTTGCTGGACATGTCGCCCCGGATCTCGGTGCGCATGCCGCCCTCCAGCTTGTCAATGTCGGTGATCTTGATGTCGGTCTTCGGCGAGGAATAGGCGACGTCGCCGAGGAAGACCGCGGCAACGCCGTACTTCCGGCCGATCTTCCTGAATGCGTCGGCGTCGAACTGCGTGCTGCCCACCGCGCTCAACACGGCGTCACGGCTTCCAAGGTCGAGAAACGGCGTGCCCGGCTGCGCATCCTGGATGCTTTCCTGGAACAGCTGGGTGGCGCGGGCGCTGATGGCGGCATCGGCGTTCGAGGTGAATTCGATGATGCCCAGCGCTTCATAGCGGCTCAGGTCCATGCGGGGCGGCACGTCGACCATTACGGTCTTCGTGCAACCCGCCAGCAAGGCGAGCGACAGCAGCACTGAGAGTCCGGCGTAGTTGCGCATTTCACTTCTCTCTTTCGTTGGGTTTGCCGCCTGGCTGCAGGCGGCATGGGCGAAACTGTAACAGCAGTCGGGAAGCGTTCGTGCGCTCCGGCGCACGGCGGGCGAAACCGGGCGCGCAACCGATGCTGCGTCGGGCCGGCTGCCATTGCTGGCCAGCCACGGCGATTGTCGGGAGGCAACGACAGCGATACACCGGGCAGAAGCGTCTATCCAGCACAAGGCGCGGAATCGACGAGGGTTTTTCGCCCCTCATGGCCTGGAACCCATTGTGCTTGAGCAGTTCGGACAACCGGAGATCCGAACATGACCACCAGCACCTGGGAAGAACTGGCCGAACGCTGCGTCGAGCGTTTTCTGGCGATGCGTACCTTCAAGGAAGCGCAGAACCTCTGGCACCGATTCCACGAGGGGAAGTCCTTTCGTCTGTACCTGCGCGAGCGGCTGCGGCTGGTGGTGCCAGCGACGCTGCTGATCGTGTTTCTCGCAGTGACCTGCGCGGCCGCCTTCGTGGTATTCACCACCGGCGTCAGCGGCTGGCTGGCCTTGCCGGCAATTCTGCTGATGCCGGTCGTTCTGCTGGGCAGTCTGTTCGTGCATGGCTCTCTGTTCTTTGCATGGTTTGACAATCGTCGCATGGCGAAGTCGCTTCGCCAGCGGATAAGGCGCTCGCCCGCCACCGGCGCCGAGCGCAGGGCGGAGCGCTTCAGGCTGGATCTCGGACCCGCGCCGTCGATTCCCTGGGTGTTCGCAGCGCTGTTTCTGGCGACGCCGCTCGGGCTGCTCGCGACGTTTGCGCCCGCGGTGGCACTGGTGCTGGGTGGTGCGGTGCTGCTTGTGCCGATCGTGTACGCCAGGCTGGATACCTGAAGGCGGCGCCGGCGTGCGCCGAGTCGGGCGGCGGCGGGTGCGCGAGCGGTTGCCGGCGCACGTAATGCCGCGCAAGTTTCCGTTTGCGCCTGCGATCAATTGACTCATCATCTGTCCTCTACGATGCCATTCGTGGACGGTAGGAGTCACCCCTGATCATGAAAACTCTCACGGGCGCCATCATCCTGTTGCTGCTATGCGGTTGCGCCACCCTTGGCCCGGGCGCCATCCAGGGCAGCCGCACCGACTACAACGTCGCACTGCGCCAGACCGAGGACGAGCAACTCCTGCTGAATCTGGTGCGGTTGCGCTATCGCGACCGCGTGCTGTTCCTCGAGGCAAGCGCGCTGAACACCCAGTTCACCTTTCAGAGTTCGGCGCAAGCTGGCGCGGCCTTCGGCGACGACATTGCGGCGTCGTACTCGCTCGGCGGCCGGGTCGCGGTCGAGGAAAAACCCACGGTGACCTACACGCCGCTGCAGGGCGCCGATTTCGTGGTGAAAGTATTGTCGCCCATCAAGCTGGAAACACTGTTTCTGCTCGACAGCTCCGGCTGGAGTGCCGATCGTGCCTTCCGCGCCCTGGTGCAACAGGCGAATGGGGTGAAGAACGCACCGCGCGCGTCTGGCCCGACGCCCAACGCCGCGCCGGAATACGAGGAATTCCTCCGCCTGACCGCCCTGCTCAGGACGCTTGAGCTCAAGGACCTGGTGGTGGGCGCACGCCACGGCGATAACCTGGTGCTGAGGTTTTCGCCGCAGGCGAAGGCGCTGCCGGAGTACCGGGAATTCATGCAGATCGCCGGCCTCGACCCTGAGCTTGGCGTGTATCGCGTCACCTCTGACCTCACCGATGCGGATCCCGGCGTGCTGAACTTGCGCTTTCGCTCCTTCGTGGGCGTGATGTACTTCCTGTCGCAGGGCGTCGAGGTGCCGCAGAAGGACCTTGCTTCCGGCCGCGTCACCATTACCCGCGACGCCGAGGGCCGTCCCTTCGACTGGAGCCGCGTCACTCGCGGCCTGATGCGCATTCGCTCCGGCGACCGCCGCCCCGCCAGTGCCGCGGTCGCGGTGTTCTACCGAAGCAGCTGGTTCTACATCGACGACGCGGACCTCGATTCCAAGGCGACCTTCTCGATGCTCGGGCAGATCTTCGCGCTGCAGGCGGGCGACGTGGAAACGCTCACGCCGGTGCTGACGCTGCCGGTGGGGGGGTAGCTTTTCGAACGCTGCTGCGCGCCGGAGGGAGCGATCTGCAGTGCGAGTGCTAGCACGCGGCGAATTCCTGCATGATCACCGCCATCACGTCGCCCTTGCGCATGCGTCCGGAGCCGGGTGACATCCAGATGTAGCCGTCGATCGGAAACTCGATCGGCATTGGCGGGCGCGCCCATTCCTCGACGAAGTGCAGGTAGCCGGCCAGCTCGCCGGCGCGTATCGCCTGCGCCGGCAGGAACCTCGGCTCGAACAGTCCGTCGCTCGGCGCGAACAGGTAGGAGCGCTGGTCGCGCACCTGCATCTGCCGGGTGTGGCCGCCGCCGGGCTGCGTTGTGTCGGGCGCGCCGTCGATCATGCCCATCCACTTCAGCACGTTGTCCAGCCCGCGCTCGGCCACGCGCAGTCCCTCGACGCTGACGCGCCCGTAGCCGCCCAGCTCGGTGGAAATCGACAGTGCGCCGGTACGCTCGGCCGAGGCGGCGACCGTGCCGCCTTCGTCGACGCCCCAGAACACCACGTTGTAGGGCGCGGCGAACTGGCCGGCGAGCGTCTGCGTGCGCGCCAGCACGTCGGCATCGTCCACCCAGTGCATGATCGAACACAGCGCCGCTTCCATCGAATTGCCGGCGGCATGCACATCCACCGATACTTCGACCTGCGGCATGATCTCGGTCTCGACGAAGTGCGCGAGCATCTGGCAGAAGCTGCCGCGCGCATCGCCGGGCAGGCAGCGATTGAAGTCGCGCCCGTCGATCGGGCACATGCGGCGGCCGGCGAGCGCGGCGGGCAGGTCCACCGCGGGAAGCAGAATCAGCTTCCCGCGAAAGCTCGCCGGATCCAGGCGGCGCGCCAGGCGGGAGATGGCGATCTGGCCCTCGTATTCGTCGCCATGCACGCCGCCGGTAAACAGTACCGCCGGCCCTTTGCCGCCGTTGATGACGGCGATTGGCACCTCGACGGTCGACCAGGCGCCGCCGTCGCGCGATTGTGGCACGCGCAGATAGCCGGTCTGCTTGCCCGGCTTGCCGAAATCCAGTTCGTGAAAAATCCGGCTCTTGCCGGCGCCCGTGGGTTGCGACATCTGCGTATCTCCTCGTTGCCGGCGCGTCGGGGCAACTACCAGCTGTTGCGCAGCTCGCGCAGCTTCAGGAACACCGTTTTCTCGTCAGGCGCGTCCGGCAGGTCGGGAAACGCTTCGCGCAGCCTGGCGATGACGCTCGGGCTGTGCAGGCGGAAAAAGGTGTTGATCTCTTTTTCCTCCGCCAGCGTCGAGACGTGGGCCTTGCCCGGATCCTGCCCCTGCACGCGAGACAGCAAAGTCTTCGCGCGGGCGTTGTCCGGCTCGCGGTCGAGAGTGAAGCGCAGGTTGTTCTCAATGTAGTCGTGGCCAGGGTAGACGCGGGTGGCATCCGGCAGTTTCGCCAGTTGTCCGGCGAAGGTCTGATACAGCTCGCTCGGATGACCGCTGTTGTGGCAGTTGCCGGCGCCGGCGTTGAACAACGTGTCGCCGCAGAACAGCGCCGGCGTGTCGGTGTGCGACAGCAGGCACACATGGCTCATGGTGTGGCCGGGCGTGTCCAGCGTTTCCAGTTCGACGGTGTTGCCGACCTTGACAATGTCGCCGGCACCCAGGCCCCGGTCGATGCCGGGAATCTTGGCCGCCGCCTTGGCATGCGCGAGCAGTTTCGCCCGGGTCTCCGCGATCATCGCCCGGTTGCCGCCGGTGTGGTCGCCGTGCTCATGGGTGTTGAGCACCTGCGTGATGGTCCAGCCGTGCTTCTTGGCGGCCGCGAGGCACTTCTGGCTGTCCAGCGGGTCGATGGCGAGCGCCTCGCCGGTCTCGGGGCAGGCGATCAGGTAGTTGAAGTTCCGGTATGCGTTTGCGGTCCAGATCTGTTCGACGATCACGTCCATTCCTCCCGGCGTGTTGCCAGCGATCGATGATGCGGCGCCCGGCTGGCAGGCGCACGCATCAGGCGGGTATGTCGCCCGCCAGGGTTACCCGGTGCATCACGCGCCGGTAGCCGTGGTAATCGTTGACGGGGTTGTGCTGCGTGCAGCGGTTGTCCCAAAAGGCGAGCGAGCCGGCCTGCCAGCGGAAGCGGCAGGTGAACTCCGGCCTGACCTGGTGCGCGAACAGGTAGTCCAGCAGTGGCCGGCTTTCGGCCTCGCTCCAGTCGCTGAAGCGCTCGGTATGGCCGACGTTCACGTACAACGCCTTGCGCCCGGTCTCCGGATGGGTGCGCACCACCGGATGCTCGGCGACCAGTACCTTGAGCGGCTCGCCGGCTTCGCGCAGGCGGTCTTCCCGCGTCTTCGAGGCGGTCGCCTTGGTCGAGGTGTTGACGCCGACAAGTCGGTCGAGCACCTGCTTCAAACCGCCCGACAGCGTGTCGTAGGCGAGGTACTGGTTGGCGAACAGCGTGTCGCCGCCGTGCGGCGGCACCTCCAGCGCGTAGAGCATGCTGCCCATCGGCGGGCGTTCGAGATAAGTGGTGTCCGAATGCCAGACGCCGCCGAAGTTCACCCGTTCATGCTCCAGCTTGATCACCGGCGTGACCAGCGGGTAGTCCGGCAGGCCCTTCAGCTGCGGATACTGCATCGGCTGGCCGAAGGCTTCGGCAAACGCGAGCAGCTGCGGTGGCGTCAGCGTCTGGTCGCGGAAAAAGATCACCAGGTGCCGAAGCAGCGCGGCGCGCATCGCTGCGATGCGGTCCGCGGCGGGCGGCTGCGCCAGGTTCACGCCCAGAATTTCGGCGCCCAGCGCGCCGGCGATGGGGCGCACGTCCATGGGCCGGTATGTTACCGCGCCGTTTGCGCGGGGGCCGCCGTTCTCAGGCCGCGGTCACCTCGACCTGTGCGTCGAATCGCGCCTGGCCCGCGGTAAACGCGAACAGATCGACCGCGGCATCGGGCAGCACCGCTTCGCCCGAGGTCAGGTTGTTCAGGCCGGTCCAGCCGTCTCGCATCCAGACGGTGCCCGGCGGCATGCGCTCGGTGACCCGGGCCTGCGCCATCATTTCGCCGCGCTGGTTGAAAACGCGGATGGCGGCCCCGTCTTCGAGACCGCGGGCGCCGGCATCGACCGGCGAAATCAACAGCACCGGGCCGGCATCGCGTTTCGCGAGCGTCGGCAGCGACCTGCCGCTGTCGTAGAAGCTGTGGAAGTGCGTCATCGTGCGGCCGTGGGCCAGCAGCAGCGGGAACGCCTGCGGCGATCGGTCCGCGGTTGCAGCGGCCAACTCGTACCCGGGCAATGCGGGCAGGCCGAGATCCTTCGCCTGAGCGGAATAGAACTCGATCTTCCCCGAGGGTGTTTCGAACTTCAGCGTCGGGTTGGCGACATGCGAGATGTCGAGCGCGCGGATGCCGCCCTCGGCGCGCAGCGCGTCAACCGTCGCATGCCTGGTGCAGGGATGGTCGAGGATGGCATCGATCATCGCCTCTTCCGATGCCCAGGGATAGAAACCCTCCAGGCCGAGCCGCGCGGCCAGCTGCTGAATGATCGCGGACAGCGGGCGCGTCTCACCGGCAGGCGGTAGCGCGCGCTCCATCAGGTAAAGATGGGTGTGCGTCATCTTGCAGCCCAGCTCTTCCAGCCAGGCGGTGCCTGGCAGCACGACGTCCGCAAAACGGCGGGCGGTGTCGTTGAGAAACAGGTCGTAGCTGACCAGCAGTTTCGTCCTCGACAGCCCCCGCGCGATATCCCCTGCATCGGCGAAAGACGAAAGCATGTTGGTGCCCATCAGCAACAGGGTCTCGATGCGTCCTTCGCGCAGCGCGGCCGCGATGGCGGACATCTGATTGGGAACGAGCTGCGGCCGCGCGCGCCGCTCTGGTTCGACGATGCTGTTCAGGCCCCGTCCGTGCGCCGCGCTGCCGTGGCGCGGCCCGAAGCCGCTGCCGGGAAGGCCGACGTTGCCGGTCAGCGCCGGCAGGCAGGCAATGGCGCGGCCCGCCTGCCAGCCATTTTCGCCCTTGTGCATCGAGCTGCCGCCGAGCACGATGATCGCCGGCCGGGTTGCGGCGTAGCGCCGGGCGAGCGTCACAATCCGATCGGCGTCGACCCCGGTTATCGCTGCGGCCCAGGCGGGCGTGAACTGCTTCAGATGCACGGCGAGCGCCTCGAAGCCGACCGTGTGCCGCGCCACGAAGCCGGTGTCGTGCAGTTTCTCCTCGCAGATGACATGCGCCATCGCCAGCGCCAGCGCGGTATCGCTGCCGGGGCGGATGATCAGCACATCGTCCGACTTCGCTGCCGCCTCGGTGCGGCGCACGTCGATTGTCACCAGCTGCGCGCCGCGCTGCTTCGCGGCCAGAACATGCGGCGCGGTGTTCGGCTGGCTGGCGAAATTTGCGCCCCACAGAAGAATAAGCTGAGAGTGCTCGCCCATATCCTCCTTGGTGTTGGTTTCCAGCAGGCCGGTCAGGCCGAGACCGAAGGCGCCCAGCCCCCAGCAGATCATCGCCGGGCTCCAGAACTGGCTGCCGTGGAAATCGGCGAAGCGCGCCAGCAGCTGCGCATTGATGCGCGTGCCGTAGTTGCTGGCGAACGTGCCGTGGCCCGGCCAGATGCCGACCGCGTCGGGCATGCGCAATCCATCGACGATCCGCGCGAACGCTTCGTCCCAGGTCGCGCGCCGGAAGTCGTCGGAACGGCGATCGCGCACCAGCGGGTGCAACAGCCGCGCGGGATTTCCGATAATCTCGTGCGAGGCTTGGCCACGGATGCAGAGAAAGCCGCGGCTGTCCGGATTGGCCTCGTCGCCTTTCACGCCCAGCAGCCTGCCGTCGCGCACCTCCGCAAGCATTCCGCACAGAGTGGGGTGGCAGTTCATCGGGCACATGGTGCGCACGGTGTTGGAATTCCTTGCCGGCATCGGTACGGTGTTCGCGTGAAGGGGGGTGTTAATCGAAAGACGGCGCTTCGCATCGTAGCGCGACGCCTGCCGGCTTGGAAACTCGGCCGGGTTGGCTGGCGGCGGGAGAACGTGGTTTACTCCGCGCCTCCCGATGGAGGACCGAACGACCATGCATTTTGTAATCATCGGCGCAGGCGCGCTGGGTTCCATCTATGCGGCTTATCTGGCACGCGACCGGCACCAGGTCTCGCTGGTCGCCCGCGGCGCCCGTGCGGCGGCGCTGGCGAAGCACGGCCTACCCGTGGAGGGCAAGGATGCGTTCACCGCACGCTGCGACATCGTGACGCAGCCGGAAGCCTTGCGGGACGCCGATGTACTGATCGTCGCGGTCAAGACTTACGACACTGAAGCAGCGCTGGCCCGGCTCAGCGGCCTCAGGATAAAGAGCGCTTTCTCGGTGCAGAACGGTGTGCTCAAGAACCGGCAGCTCGCCGACGTCTTTGGGCCGGAAGCGGTTCTCGGTTCGATCAGCATGGTTGGGGGCGACGTGCTGCCGCCGGACGGCGACCGGCCGGGCGCGGCGCGCTACAGTGTTGCCGGCCCGACCGTCATCGGCGAGCCGTCCGGCGGGGAGTCGGCGCGGGTCCAGTCGCTGGTCGCGGCGTTCGAGCATGCCGGCCTCAAGGCGCAGGCGTCGCCGGACATCACTTCGGCGGAGTGGTCGAAGTTCGTCGCCTGGTCGGGTTTCAGCACGGTGGCGGTGATGACGCGGCAGCCGACCTGGCGTTTCATGTCCGATCCCGACACCGCGCTGATCGCTGCGCGGGTGATGCGCGAGACCGCGAACGTGGCCATCAAGCACGGCGTGAAACTTCAGGACAGCGGCTTCAGCAGCCAGGCTTTCATCAACGGCAGCGAGGCGGATGCCGTAAAGGCGGCGCAGGCCTACGGCGAGAAGATGCATGCCAATGCTCCGGGCTTTCGCCAATCCATCTTGCAGGACGCAGACCGCAACCGCCGTCTCGAAGTGCACGAAACGCTCGACTACACACTGACGCTTGCGCAGCAACTGGGCGTCGCCACGCCCACCCTCGATCTGTGCTGCCGGGTGCTGCGGGTAGTCTCGCGCGCCGCCGGCTAGGCGAGTGAAGGCTCCGGTGGCGCCGCGAAAGCACTGCCTTCTGTGTGCAAGCGCATTGCGTGTGCCCGATTTGTCAGTTGACCGGCTCTTGAGCCGGTCCTAACATGAATTGGGGGGCCGGCTACCGAGGGTAGGTCAATGGAATACGTAATTGTCACGTTTCCAACCAAGCGGCTGGTTTACATCGACGACGAAGAAAACGGCCACACCAACGAGGTTCTTCGTGTGGATGAGGGGACGCACGTCTTCGCGCTTGGCAATCGGCATAATTTTCGCCCTGCCTCGCGCACGGTGATGGTGCGGAACACATCCGTGCTCGAGCCGCTGGAGGTCCCATTCTTCCACAAGGAGGAATGATGAGTGCCATCCGGCTGGCGCTGGTCGGGTGCCTGGTGCTGGTGGTCTCGTGCGCGTCGTTTAGACCCGGCAACCCGCCCCTGCAGACCTATGCGCCAGACGCTGGCTACAGGTTCGAGCGCCTGGAAGCGGGTGAAAACTCCGACGAATTGTTGGTCATCGTAACTTTTTCAGGTGGCGGAACGCGGGCCGCGGCGCTTGCGTACGGCGTACTGGAGGCGCTGCGCGACACGACCGTCGAATGGGGTGGACAGCGGAAGTCCCTTCTGGACGAGGTGGACGTGATCTCCTCCATCTCAGGAGGAAGTTTTCCCGCCGCGTACTATGCGCTGCGCGGCCGACAGATTTTCGATGAGTTCCCGGAACGGTTTCTGTACCGGCCAGTGCAAAGCGATCTGATCAAGCTTGCGCTGTCGCCGGGCAACTGGATCAAGCTCGCGGCGCCGTCCTACGGTCGCAGCGACCTGGCTGCGTCGTACTACGACCGGGAAGTTTTCGGGGGCGGGACTTATGCAGACGTGATCGCACGGAATCGGCGACCGTTCGTGATTCTGAACGCCACCGACATGACGGCCGGTTCGCAGTTTCCGTTTATCCAGGATCAGTTCGATCTGATGTGTTCTGACCTGGCCGGCGTCTCGCTTGCGCGGGCAGCGGCGGCGTCCTCGGCGTTTCCTGGCGGACTGACGGCGCTGACCTTCAGGAACTATGCCGGCAGCTGCGGATACCGGCAACCAACCTGGGTCGCGCTGGCCGCCGATGACCATTCCTCACGTGTTAATCCGCGCCGCACGGCCCGAGCGGAAGAGCGGCTCTCGCTCGCGGCGACAGGGCCCGCGCGCCCGTACGTGCATCTGACCGACGGCGGGGTCGCCGACAATATCGGCCTGCGCGGACCGCTGGAGGCCATTGCCTCGACCAACACTCCGTGGAGTGTGCTGCAGATGATGAACAGGAAACGAATCGACACGCTGGTGGTGCTGGTTGTCAATGCCGCCACCGAACCCGATACGGTGCGTGACCAGACACCGCGCGTGCCGGGCCTGGTGGACACGCTGACCGCCGCAGCAACCATACCGCTGGACAACTACTCCTTCGACACCGTCGAACTGCTGAGAAAGACAATGAACGAATTCAATGCCGATGCCAGGCTTGTAGACGGCTGCAACCGGCTCTCAGCGGCCAAGGGCGAGGCCTGCGCGCTAGAGTTGCCGGCGCCCCACAAGGTCGACGTTTATCCAATCCAGGTGGCCTTCGAATACATCTCGTCCCGGGAAGAGCGCCGCTGGTTCAAGAATCTGCCGACGACTTTCGAGTTACCCAGTGGCACTGTGGACCGGCTGCGGACCGTCGGCCGGCGGCTTCTCAGCGAGGATCCGCAGTTTCAGCGGCTGCTGCAAGCGCTTGACGGCTGTCTGGCTGTGGGCCAGCAGTGCTGAGTCGCTGGTAGTGTCCAAGTATGTGCAGGCGCAAGTTGAAGTGAATCGATGTGGCCAGCCCAGATTCCGTTGGAGGTGCACTTCATGAACAGGTCGAAAGTTGGAGCATTGCTGATGCTAATGGTTCTCGGGCCCTTCGCGGCTGCGCAGCAACCACCGGGACACGGAAGCGACGCGGACCCCAACCGGCAGTCGCCCGGCCTGTCCGACCCGACACTCTCGGTAGAGGCTCTGCTTAAAGAAAACGCCCGGCTCAAAGAAATGGTGGCACTGCTCCGAAAGAAAGTGGAGCTTCTCGAAGCCCGCCTCAGGACGCTGGAGGAAAGCCAATGACACAGGAAGAGTTTGCCAAACAGATGGCCGACCTCGACCGGCAGCTCAAGGTTGTGCAGTCGAAGACGGTGGCTGTCGTGCCCGACGAGATCAATGTGTCTTCGGAATGGTGGACGACGCAGAACGCCATGACCATGAGCACGGTCGTACTGCTGTTCGGCGTCGTGGTCATTGCGATCTGCGCGGTGCTGATGAAGAATTCCCGGCCGTCCGCCGAGGCGGTGCTCAGAGTATTCGGCACGGTGCTCATCATCGTTGGCGCCCTGTTTCTGGTGGTGGCGGGCTATACCGACAAGCAGATGGCGCCGGTCATGGGCCTGCTCGGCACGCTTGCCGGCTACCTGCTCGGCAAGACCCCGGTCGAAAAAGAGCAGGGCCCTGAGAAGCGCGCCTGAGATGGATGCGCGGGCTGCGGCATGCCTGATTGGGGGCCGCTAGTGCCGCGTGTCGGACCGCGTGACCGGCCGAGCGGGCGCACGGCGCCCTGGCTGCCGGTCTGCGCGATGCTGATTTTCGGGGCTGCGCCGCCGGCACAGGCGCAGTTCTTTGCGGAATGCGACTCCGGGTCCCGCGCGGAACTGGAGCGCAATATCAGAGCGCACGGCGAGCACATGCTGCGCTTGCAGAAAAAGCTGGTGACCGGCTGGTACTGGCAAGGGCCGCTTCCGGCCGGTTTTCGCCCGATCGATCTGGATGGCGTGCGCGCCAGCCTGTCGCGCATGTCGCCGCGAAAGGCGGCGGTGCTTTTTCACGCCTACAGCGAGCGCGGAAGGAAACTGTGCGTCTGGCTGATCAGCGCCGGCGCTGCGCCGGTGTCGGCCGTTGTGCCGGTTGCCGACATCGGGGCGCTGCGACCGCAACTGCTGAACGCGGCCGGCGTTGCGCGGCGCAGCCTGCCGGTGCGCAAGGCGGACATGTCAAAGGCGCAGTTCGAGGCGCAACTGGCTGCGCTGGATGCCGAGCTGTCGGCGCTCGAGCGTCCGCCTGCGCCGGCTGAGGCGCTGGCCTCGGCGGCGAATGCGCTGCTGCCGGAGAAGATCATCGGGGCGATGCTTCAAGAGGCGATCGATACGCTGATCGTGATGCCGGTGTTTGATCTGGGGGTCGTTCCCTACGCGGCGCTGCCGATTGACGGTGATCGGATGCTGATCGACGTGGCGTCGGTGCTGGTGGCGCCGGGCTTCTTTGCGCTCGGTGAGTCGCCGCGGGCGGCCAAGAAGTCGTTCGCCGGCGCGCTGGTGGTGGGCAATCCGTATCGGGAGGATGCCGACTGGCACCTGGCCCCGCTGCCTGGCGCGGAGGCCGAAGCGCGGGAAATCGCCGCGATGTTCGGCACTCAGCCCCTGATTGGCGCAAGCGCCACTCGGAAAGCAGTACTTGCGCGATTGCGCCGGCAGCCACCGCCGCCGCTCGTTTACTTCGCCTCGCACGGCATCGCGGACGACGCCAATCCGCTGGATGGCGGCTTTCTGGCGTTGAGCGACGGCCGCTGGACAGGGCGCAACATCGTCAGGCAGGTGCCGCGCACCATCGGCCGTCCGCTGGTGGTGCTGAGCGCCTGCCAGACCGGCCTCGGCAAGAATTTCGACGTTGGAACGATCGGCCTGGCACGCGCCTGGCAGGAAGCCGGCGCGTCCAACGTGGTGATGAGCCTGTGGCCGGTGGGAGACCGCGACACCATGCGGCTGATGACATTGTTCATGCGCCATGTACGCAGCCTGCCGCCGGACAAGGCGTTGCGCGAGGCGATGCTGGAGCGGCGCCAGGCCGACCCGAGAATCGCCGCATGGGCGAGTTTTGCGGTGTTTGGCGCGCCGGAACGCTGACGACGCGCCTGATCGATTTAATCGCAGGGGCGAATGTCTCGCAATGTTAAGAGCCTTGTGGTGATCTTCGCATTGGCCTTGTCCGCCGTGTTCGGTGCGGACCGAATGCTTCTCCCATCGAGCCTCTTGCAGGTCGCGTCGGACGAGGCGGTGGTGTCGGCGACCTACCAAGCTGGCCGGGGCGGCACTGTCCGGCTGCACGACCGGGCCGGTTCGACGAACGCGGTGCCCTGCGGAAGAGTTCAGGTGCTCTGCGAGCGGGTGAAGGACGGCCCGGTAAAAGGCGTTCTGATCCGACGGGTAAGGATCGGCCTCTTTGGCGATACGTGGCTGCTCTCGGCGAAGATCGACGGAAAGGAGCTGCAGGACATGGGCGAGATCGAGAGACGCTATGCCGGCGTCAAAGCGGCGCAGACCGCGTTCTCCGCAGCCCTTCTGCTGATGACCGCGCTGCTGTGGCGGTTCCTGCCGGTGATCGAAACGCGGCGCGCCCGGCGGGAAGTGTCGCCGGTGGAGTGATCGAGAGTCCGTCCTGCTGCCTTGCCCCGCACCCGTCGAGGCGTTGACTCCCGGATTCAGGCGCGTGCTCTCAGTCTGGAAATGGCGAGCGCTCGCCCGGCGGCAGCGGCACTTCGAACGCGTTCAGCGTGACCGAGACCATGCAGTAGTAGCCGATGATCGCCACCAGTTCCACCAGGGTCTGCAGGCCGAAAGTCTTCAGTGCGCGCTGGTAGGTGGCCTCGGCGATGCGGCGGTTGCCGAGCAGATCGTGGGTCAGGTCGTAGACGATCTCGTCCGCGGGGTCTGAGAACGCCGGGCGCCTGCCGGCGGCCAGCGCCTGGATGATCGCCTCTTCCACGCCCGCCTTGCGGGCAAGTTCCGCATGCGCGTAGAACTCGAATGCCGCGCGCCAGTGGCGGCCGGTGATCAGAATCGCGATCTCCATGTGCCGCTTCGACGGAGAAGATTGAAACCGCAGAAACTCGCTCAGCGCGCGCGCCCGGCGGGCGAGCTCCGGGCTTTGCAGCCAGGCGGGGAAGGGACCGATCACCCGCGCATGCGGCCCGGTGGTAATCAGGTCGAGCACCGCCCGCTGCTCGTCGCTCAAGGACTCGGTCGTCAGTTCCGGAAGTCGGCTCATGCTCGATCTCCTGTACGTTGGCGCGGCGGCGCCTCAGGGCGCCGGATTCGGGTACCGTCCCAGCAGATCGCGAACCGCGGCCAGCGTATCCTCGTCCAGCGGCTTCTGCGCGGCGGCGATGTCTTCCTTCAGTTGCGCCATCGTGGTGGCGCCGATGATCGACGCGCCCAGATGCCAGCGGCTGGCGACAAAGCCGAGCGCGAGCTGCACCAGCGTCAGGCCGCGCTGCTTCGCGAGCTGCGCCCACGTCTCGATGGCCTCGGGCACGATCGGCTTGCGGAAGCGCGCGCCCAGCTGGTCGAACAGGGTGAAGCGCGCGCCCGCCGGCTTCGCCCCGCCCAGATACTTGCCCGACAGCAGCCCCGCGGCAAGCGGGCTGTAGGCGAGCAGCGACATCTTCTGCCGGTACAGCGCCTCGGCCAGGTCGTTGTCGACGTTGCGCGACAGCAGGCTGTAGCTGTTCTGCAGCGTGACCGGACCGGGTACGCCAAGCGCCTTCGCGACGCGATGGAATTCGCACACGCCCCAGGTGGTTTCGTTCGACAGGCCGTAATGGCGGATCTTGCCGGCCCTGATCATGGCCGCCATGCCTTCCACCTGCTCGCTGATCGACGGGCCGTCTTTCTCCTTCTTCGGGTCGAACTCGACGCCACCGAACATCGGCACGTTGCGCTGCGGCCAATGGATCTGATAGAGGTCGATGTAATCGGTCTGCAGCCGCTGCAGGCTGGTGTCGACGGCCTCGGCGATCACGTCCCGGGTCAGATCGGTGCGCCCGCCCCGAATCCAGTCGCGTCGCCCCGGACCGGCGACCTTGGTGGCGATGTACAGCGAATCGCGCCGCTGCTTCGCCAGCCAGCTGCCGAGATACTGCTCGGTGCGGCCCTGGGTCTTCGCGTTCGGCGGCACCGGGTACATCTCTGCGGTGTCGATGAAGTTGACGCCCTGGGCAACAGCGTAGTCGAGCTGCTCGTGCGCCTCGGCTTCGCTGTTCTGCTCGCCCCAGGTCATGGTGCCGAGGCAGACCTTGGACACCTTCATGTCGGTGCCCGGCAGGATGTGATAGTCCATCATGTTCTCCAGCGCATCGCGCGGTTATCTGGCATGGGGCGCGTCAGCGGATGCTGCGCCCGCCGTCGACCGGCACCGCCAGTCCGGTGAGAAACGAGGCGTCCTCGCTGGCGAGGAAGGCAATCGTCGAAGCGACTTCTTCCGGCCGTGCCATGCGGCCGATCGGATGTTTCTCGATGAGCGCGCGCATCGCCGCCTGCGGGTCCGGCGCCTCGGCGAGCTGGCTGCGCGGCATGTTGGTGTCGATGGTGGCCGGACACACGCAGTTCACACGGATGTTGTCGCCGACATGATCCAGCGCGAGCGACATCGTCATCGCCACGATCGCCCCTTTTGACGCCGCGTACGCGACCAGCCGCCGGTTGCCGCGAATGCCATTGATCGAGGAAAGGTTGACGATCGCGCCGCCGCCGCGCTTGCGCATCAGCGGAATCGCCTTCCGGCAGCCGATGAAGCTGCCCTTCAGATTGATCGACATCACGTCGTCCCAAAGCGCCCAGGTGGTCTCCTCGGCGCTGGCCAGCGGCGCGATGCCGGCATTGTTCACCAGCACGTCCAGCCCGCCGTGCCTGCGAACGAGGTGACCGAGCGCGTCGTCCCAGGCTGCTTCCGAGCGCACGTCGAGAATCACCGCGTCGAAGTCGCCGACCGCGGCGCGCTGCGCGTCGTCAAGTATTCCCGCGACGACGGTGCCGCCTTCTTCTGCGATGCGCCGCGCGGTCGCCAGCCCGATGCCGGTGCCCGCGCCGGTGATCAGCGCGACCTTGTCCTTGAAGCGCGTCATGCTGCCTCCCTGTTTGTCATGCCCTGCATGGTGTTTCCGCGACTGTGCCACCCTAGCGGGCCAGCACGCCGAGCTGCATCAGCGCGAACGCCGACATCGTCACCACGGTCAGCGCGGATACCAGCCACAGCGTGGCGGTAACCAGAGGGCCGGGCACGACATCCTGCGGAAGACGGCGGTGCCGCAGGTACACCACCGATACGGCGATCACCGGCAGCATCAGCGCCAGGACGATGCCGCCGGCCTTGACCATCTGCACCGGCTCCCCGGTGCCGAAATACACCGCGCACGGGATCAGCGTCAACCCTACGATGAGCAGATTCTGCCAGCGGACGCGGGATGCGTGATCGTCCTGGCCGAATGCGCCGGCGAGACGCGCGAGGTCGGCAAAGATCCGGGAATTGGCCGCGGTCGCGGAAAAAATCGTGCTGTAGAGCACGAACAGTGCGCCGACGTAGAAGAGATACAGGCCGAACTCGCCCATGGTCTCGCTGTACATGGCGGACAGCACCTGGATGGTTTCGTCTCCCTCGGGTATCCGGCCAAGCGTGTGAAGCACCCCTGCGCCAAGGAAATAGAACGCCACGGTGGCAAGCGTGTACACCAGCATCGACACGAGAATGTCGAAATGCATCACCCGTATCCAGCCAGCCGCGCGCCGCCGCCAGGCCTCGCTGTTCTCGCGTGGGCCGGTGAAACGGGCGTAACCCTTTTCCACGCACCAGTAGGGATAGGCAAACAACTCGCCGGAGTTGACGCCGGTGATGCCGAACACCGCGATGGCGATGACAATGCCTTCCTCCGGCAAACCGAACAGCAGCCCTTCGCCCGCGGCACGCCAGGTGAAATACTCCGGGTAGCCGGTCAGCACGCCGGCGGCGAACACCGTCATCAGGGTAAAGGTGGCGACCATCCATACCGTCATCCGCTCGATGCGCCGGTAGGTGCCGCCGAGCAGGGCGAAAAGCGTCAGCCCGGCCAGAGCCACCACCCACACGCCCAGCGGGATACCCGGCACGGCGCGCGCCATGACCTGCGCCGCGCCCGCGTACATCGCGCCAATCAGCGAGATGGCGAGCAGGGTCATTGCGGCCCAGCTCCAGCACAGCCAGTTGACGCCGAGCAGCCGCGGTCCCGGAACATGATTCATGGCGGACATCGCGGTTTCGCCGGTAACGATGGTGTAGCGGCCCCACACCGCCTGCACGACCGTCTTGATCAGACAGCTGCCGAGAATCGCCCACAGCATCACGAAGCCGACATCGGCGCCGAGACGGGTCGTCGCGATGAGCTCGCCGGTGCCGACGATCGCGGCGGTGAGCAGCATGCCGGGGCCGATGCGCCGCAGGGCGCCGGCGATGCTGCGCGGCGGCTCCTCGACCGCCGCCGGGTCGTAGGCGTATGGATTAGCCGAAGCGCGTGTCGATGCCGACACCTGACTCATCGGAGGCAGCTCCATGCGCACGCGTTCAGCATTGCAGTGCCGCGGCCAGGGCCTTCACTGCGCTCGCGCAAAGCGCCGGATCTTGTCTTCATCCAGTTCGACGCCGAGGCCCGGCTTCTGCGGCAGCGGCATGCAGCCGTCGGCCGGATCGAGTCCGATCGGCTCGGCGAGATACCACTGGAAGATGTCGCTGCTGAAGCCCGGCAGGTCGTGGAAAACCTCCACGTACGGGCAGTTGGGCAGCGAGGCGCACAGGTGCAGGTGGGCGACGAATCCCAGCCCGCCGCCGCCATGGTGTGGCGCGCACGGCATGTGGTGCAATTCTGCGAGCGCGCAGGCCTTGCGAATCTGCGACATCGTCTCGCCGACCATTGCTTCCGGCTGCAGAATGTCGTAGCAATGCCGCTCGACCAGCCAGCGGTATTCATGCAGCCCGGCATTGTTCTCGCCGCCGGCGATCGGAATGTCCACCGCGGCTGCCAGCCGCGCAAGATTGTCGAAGTCGTAGCGGTCGAGCGGCTCTTCCAGCCAGTAGACGCCGAGGCGCTCCAACTCGCGCGCGGTGTGCAGCGCGCGCTCGTAGTTCCACACCGGCCCAGGTTGCGGTTGCAGGGTGCCGGGCAACTGCGCCTGGTTGGCGTCGACCATCAGCGTGAATTCGTCGCCCACTGCGCGGCGCACCGCCTCCACCTGGGCGATGTCCGATTTGATCGTGTGCTCGTGGATGCGCAGCTTGGAGGCGCGCCAGCCGGCGCTCTTGACTCGCTGGATGTCGTCGGCGCGCCGCGCGGGCGCGCGCACCTCGATACAGGAAGCATAAGCCGGCATGCGGTCCCGGTAACCACCCCACAGCTTGTACAGCGGCTGGCCGCAGGCCTTGCCGATGATGTCCCACAGGGCGATCTCCACGCCCCAGCCGGCACCGGCGTTGCGGAAGATGCGTGCATGCTGCTCGAGCGCGAACGGGTCGCGCCCGACGAGCTGCGGTTTGATCCAGGTGTCGATCAGCGGCGAAACCGTGTAGCCGGGCGAGCCGATGCCGACGATGCCTTCGTCGGTGAAGACCTTGACGATGGTGCCGCCCCAGCGCCGCCACTCGCTGCCCGGTGCCCAGGCCGGCTTCATCGGCTCGGGCAACGGCGGCCCGACCAGCTCGAACGCCTGGATGTCGGTGATCTTCACGCGGCCCCTCCCGGTCTTGCCGAAGCCGAGAAGGTACTGCACGGGCACGGCTCAGGCCAGCCTTTTTCGCGGCGACGATGGCCATGTCACAATCGCACCCTTTGCTAACGCGCATTCGATCCGATGGCACTCAAGCGTCTCAAAGGTCCGGCCGGCACGATGGTGGTGCTGGAGCACACGTCGAAGATTCTCAGGGACAATCCGCTGCGCGACCCGCACGTGCGCAACGTCGGCGTGTGGCTGCCGCCGCAGTACGACGGCCGCAGGCGATTTCCGGTGCTCTACGACCTGGTCGGCTTCACCGGATCGGGTCTGGCGCATGCCAACTGGAAGCCGTTCGGCGACAACCTGCCCGAGCGTGCGGCGCGGCTGATCCACGGGCATAAGATGGGGCCGGTCATCGTGGTGTTCCCCGACTGCTTCACCGCGCTCGGCGGCAATCAGTACGTCAATTCATCCGCGATCGGGCGCTACGCCGACTATCTGACGCGCGAGATCGTGCCTTTTGTCGACCGCGAGTTCCGCACGCTGGCTTCGCGCGAGCATCGCGGCTGCTTCGGCAAATCCTCGGGCGGCTACGGCGCGATGCTGCACGGCATGCTGTATCCGAAAACCTGGGGCGCAATCGCGAATCACTCCGGCGACGCGTATTTCGACTTCATCTACTGGCGCGACTGGCCGAACACGCTGAACGAGCTGGCCAAACATCGCAGCCCGAAGCGTCAGCCCGGCAGGTACGACGCGCGCGCCGAGGCCGGGCGCAAAGGGTTGGCCGATGGCCTGGATGACGGTCGCATCCGCCGTTTTCTCGACCGCGTCTGGAAGAAGGAGAAGCTCTCGCATGCCGAAGGCCATGCGCTGATGAACATCTGCATGGCGGCCACCTACGATCCCGATCCGCGCGCGCCATTGGGATTCCGCGTGCCGTTCAACCTGGAGTCGGGCGAGCCGCTCGGCAAGCGCTGGGCAAAATGGCAGGCCCACGACCCCATCAACCTGGTAACGAAATACCGCGCGAATCTGAAATCGCTGCGCGGCATCTACATCGACTGCGGCTGGCGCGATCAGTACCAGATCCACTATGGCGCGCGCATTCTGTCGAAACGGCTCGCCGCCGCCGGCATCCGCCATACCTACGAGGAGTTCGACGACGACCACTCCGACATCGACTACCGGATGGACGTCAGCCTGCCGTTTCTGTACCGCGCGCTGAAGGGCTGAGCCCGGACCGCGCGAAGGGTCGGCGGGGGCAGGAGGTCGAGGCGTATCCGGGCGGCTTGGCGATTGTTGCGACGCCGCTGCGAAGCGCGCTGCGCCTTTACCGTCTCCCGGGCGCGCCGATCAGCCTGCGCAGCGCGGCATACTGCTGGCCGAGACGTTCCTCGGTCAGCGGGTCGGCCTGCAACGCGCCGCGTTCCGCGTCGACTTGTTCCCAGTCTGCCGCTGTCAGGACTTTGCGCGCCACCGGAAACACCTCGCGGTACTCCTTTTCCATGTGACGGCGCAACGTGTCGACGTACTCGCGCCCGCCGGATTCGATCGCGTCGCGCGATTCCACGGCGCCGTTCACGATGCTCTGCAGGCGCGAGCGCAGCAGCCGGCCGTCGTCGGCCATCTTCTGGTGCTGGCCGGCAAGTTCTTCCACCGCCTGCGCCGCCGACGGATCGCATTGCGCCACCTTTGCGAAGATCACATCCTCGCGCGGATGGTGGACGCTGTCGCTGTACCCGGTCAGGTAATCCATGATGTCGAGCATCAGGTCGTAATCCGGGTCGCCGTTCCCACGCAGCGCTGAAAGCTGCGACTCGAACGCGTCTAGCAGCCGCGCAAAATTCCGGTGCTCCCGGTCCCAGCGGTCGATACCCTCGCTCATCGCACGCTCCGTTGTCGAAAGCTTCGCAACATAGATACCGGCCCGTCGCGATTGACCCATTGACCTGAGTCATGTCCCGGTGAACCCGTTTCGCCCTTGCGGCGGCTCTTCGCGCCGCACCATTCGGGGGCCAGGGCAGTTTGACGCGAGCGGTGATTGTGCGCCCGCCCTGAAAGTCTGCTTCGTATGAGCGCTGCAAGTTGCTGAATTCGGGTTGTTTGCCGGCCGGGGGCTCACTTGTGCGGGCGTGGCACCGTCGTTGCAATGGGGCGCTGCATCGACCGCGCGCAACTGCCGGTCGCGCGGTGCCGCAGGACGCGGCGCCGGATCATCCACAGCAGGCAGAAGAGGGGACTCCAGAATGGGATGCGACCACACCCACACCGCGTGCACCGGGGCGGACGAAACCGGGGCGACCGCCACGCCGCAGCCGGACACCGGACGGCGCGGATTCCTGCAGGGCGGGGCGCTCGCAGGCGCGGCAGCCGCGCTCGGCTCCATCGGCGCGGCTTCGCTGGCGCATGCCGATACCGGCCTGAAGCGCATGACGCTCAGCCACTTCCACATTCCGGCGAGCGACAAGACGGTGCACTGGGGCTACTTCAGCAGGGTGCTCAAGCCGGTGGTGGAAGTGGAGTCGGGCGACTTTGTCACCATCGAGACGCTGACGCACCACGCCAACGACGATGCCGAGCGCATGGTGAAAGGCGATCCCGGCGCCGAGAGCGTGTTCTATTGGGACAAGAAGCGCAAAGGCGTCGACCGCCGCGGGGCCGGCCCGATGGATGCATCGCTGTTTGGTCGCGGGGCAGGAGAAGGTCTCGGTGTGCATATCTGCACCGGACCGGTCGCGGTGAAGGGCGCGGAGCCGGGCGACATCCTCGAGGTGCGCATCATCGACGTGACGCCGCGGCCGTGCGGCAACCCAAATTTCAAGGGCAAGGCCTTCGGCAGCAACGCGGCCGCGTGGTGGGGCTTTCACTTCAACGACCAGATCGAAGAGCCGAAAAAGCGCGAGGTCATCACCATCTATGAGGTCGATGCCACCGGCGAGCGCAACTGGGCCAAGGCGCTGTACAACTTCAAGTGGACGCCGCAGACCGACCCGTTCGGCGTGGTGCACAAGATCATCGACTATCCCGGCGTGCCAGTAGACCACAGCACCGTCAAGGAGAACTGGGGCATCCTCAAGAATGTGCGGGTGCCGATCCGTCCGCATTTCGGCGTGATGGGGCTGGCGCCGGCCGAAGCCGACATGGTGGACTCGATTCCGCCCAGCTACACCGGCGGCAACATCGACAACTGGCGCATCGGCAAGGGCGCCACCATGTACTACCCGGTGGCGGTGGCCGGCGGGCTGCTGTCGGTGGGCGATCCGCATGCCTCCCAGGGCGATTCGGAGCTGTGCGGCACCGCGATCGAATGCTCGCTGACCGGCACCTTCCAGCTCATCCTGCACAAGAAAGCCTCGCTCGCCGGCACCCCCTTGGAAAAACTCAACTATCCGCTGCTGGAGACCAAGGACGAGTTCGTGGTGCACGGCTTCAGTTTTCCGAACTACCTGGCCGATCTCGGCGCGAAGGCGCAGTCCGAGATCTATTCGAAGTCTTCCACCGATCTGGCGATGCGCGATGCGTTCCGCAAGATGCGCCACTTCCTGATGACGACGCAGGGTCTGTCGGAAGACGAAGCGGTGTCGCTGATGTCCATCGCGGTGGACTTCGGCGTGACCCAGGTGGTGGACGGCAACTGGGGCATGCACGCGGTGGTGAAGAAGAGCCTGTTCGCGGGCGGAGAGATCTGACGGCGGAAACCGGCGACCGGGCGGCGCGATCATGCGGTAATCGACTGAAGGCGCGGTGTGGCGGCGCTCGGCTCACCGCCGCGCCAAAGCGTCGGCTGCTGGCAATGCGGGTACGGCTGGTGCAGACTGCCTGAGTTGACAATCGCCCAGAGCGACTGCCTTCCCATGATCTTCATTCCCTATCCGTGGGCGGCGCTGCCGGTGGCCGCCGTTTTTGCGCTGCTGTGGCGCCGCCGCCGCAAGACCGTCGCCCTGGTCTCCGCGCTGATGTGGGCAGCGTACGGCGGCTACGAATACCTGATGTACGCGCGCATTCTGTGCAGCGGCGAATGCAACATCCGTGTCGATCTGCTGCTGATCTACCCGGTGCTGCTCGGGGTGTCGATCGCGTCGCTGGTCGCAGCGCTGCGCGGCTCGCGCGGGCGCGGGTGAAACGCGGGCGCTTCAGCCGCGGGCGATGTCCCGGAGGGCGGGCACCGAGCCCGCCGACCATTCGCGTCCGTCGCTGCCGACGAACAGCGCGCCCGCCTGCGGCCATGCGCGCAGCACGGCGTGCGCCCGCTCCGGCGCCATTGCAGTGAGCCCGGTCGACAGGGCGTCTGCAGTGGTGGCGTCGGGCGCAATCACGGTGACGCTGCGGTAATGCGCGGCGCTGCGGCCGCTGCCCGGATCGAATAGATGGTGATGACGCCCGCTTGCATCGAACGGCGTGCCGTAGCCGCCGGAAGTGGCCACCGCGCAGTCGGTGAGCGGCAGCGAGCCGCGGCTGCGCCAGAAGCGCTGCGGATCGGCAAGGCCGATGCGCCAGGGCGAGCCGTCGGGATGGGCGCCGAGCGCGCGGTGCTCGCCCATGTTCACCAGCACATCGCGCAGCCCCTGGTTGCGCAGCAGCCCGGTGACACGGTCGGTGATGTAGCCCTGGGCAATACCGTTCAGGGTGATCGCCATGCCCGGCTGCCCGAACACGATCGCCCGCTCGGTCACGCGCACGCGGCGAAAGTCCACGCGGGCGAGCGCCTGCGCGATTGCCGCTGCTGCCGGGCCGTCCGGGTCGGCAGCGGGCGATGAAAAGTGCTCGGCATACAGCGCCCACAGCGGCTGCACCGTGACGTCGAACGCGCCGCCGGTGGCATGGCCGATTGCCAGCGCGG
>ERZ869936.266-NODE-266-length-56261-cov-19.946002_pt1 | contig 56261 bp, 51 predicted proteins | sample MGYA00520876_ERZ869936 | MGnify/ENA primary metagenome ERZ869936 (study PRJEB32218, sample SAMN09650985) | biofilter metagenome | isolation source: enrty point of leading RO module | place: Saudi Arabia: Thuwal, RO plant located on Red Sea | collected 2016-02-17 ... | reverse complement strand
TCAACGACGGCCCGCCAGACTCCCAGCCCTTCAACCACATCCCAAACACGCGCAAGAGACGGAGAACCGTGATACAAACGCGTCTCAACCGCCTTCGAGGAAGCCTTCGAGTCTTTGCGACTTGTCCGGATGCCTCAGCTTCGCCAGAGCTTTCGTCTCCAGTTGGCGGATCCGCTCTCGAGTCACCTTGAAATGGGCACCGACTTCTTCAAGCGTCCGCATCCTCCCGTCGGCCAAGCCGAATCTCATGACCAGGATCTGCCGCTCTCGATCGTTGAGCCCTTCCAGGGCCTGAGCTAGCTGATCCTGAAGCGAAGCGAACGCAGCCTGCTCCGCGGGCTGCTCGGAGTCGAGATCCTCCACCAGGTCACCAAGAGTTCCGTCCGAGTCCTCGCCGACCGGAGTCTCCAACGACACGGTGTCCTGGGCAATCCGCTGCAACTCGATGACCCGAGTCACATCGAGATCGAGCTCTTCGGCCAACTCGTCGTCGGTCGGGTCCCGGCTCAGCTGCTGGGTCAGCTCCCGCTTGGCCCTCGTCAGCTTGTTGACGGCGTCGAGGACATGGATGGGCATCCTGATGGTTCGGCCCTGGTCGGCAATAGCTCGTGATATCGCCTGACGAATCCACCAGGTGGCATATGTCGAGAACTTGAAGCCGCGGCGATAGTCGAACCTCTCGACGGCACGCATCAGCCCGACATTTCCTTCCTGGATGAGATCGAGGAGGGCCATCCCCCGACCGGCATAACGTCTCGATATCGCAACCACGAGCCGCAGATTCGACTGGACAAGCGATGCATGGGCATCCTCACCGCGTCGTCGCTCCGTCTTCAGGAGAGCGACATCTTCGTCCGACAGGTTGTCCTCACCCTCCATGCGGGCCAAAGCTCGTCTGCCCGCCTCCATCTGCATCGACAGCTCGACCTCCTGCTGAGCGGTGAGGAGGGGGTAGCGACCGATCTCGTTCAGGTATAGGCGGACTGGATCGGAGACCGAGATCGAACCGACCTCGGCAAACTCCTCGACGACGCCAGGGCCCTCTTCGGTGAGCTTGACCTTGGCCGCTCGCAGCGCCTCGGCGGCCTTCTCGAATGCCTCTCCTGAGGCTTCGGCTTCCTCCAGCTCCTGCTGCACCTCGGCCATGGTGAGAAAGCCGCGTTGGCGCCCTCTCTTGATCAGCGCCGATATGACTGCGCTCAGTTCGTCACTCACTGACCCTGGCCCGATCGCTTCTGTTGCTGTAAACCTATCAACCGCCGCAGGGCATCGGAATGGGTATCACTCCCCACGTCCAGTCCCGCTATCTCAGCTTCCAGCCTGTCGATCTCGGTGTCGAGGCGACGTCTTCGGAGGCTGGCGAGCATGTCGGCGCCGTCAGGGAGAGGTCGGTCGTCCATGGCGAGAGATCTGAGCAGGTCCGCATCACCCGAGTCGGAGACCCTTGCGACGTCGACGGTGTCTCCGTGAGACGCAGAGCCCACCTGATCGGCTATCGCCTCGAAAGCGGAGCGAGCACGCTCATCTGTGAAATCCTCGGCCTCCAGCTCGTGGAGATCGGCCGGTCTTGCGATGGCGACGCGAAGCAGCTCGGCCTCGCGCCGATCGACCGGCGCCGCCGATCGGGCCTCGTTCGAACGGGGAGTGCGACGCGAAGGCCTGATGGCCTGCTCCACAGTCTCGAGATCCACGCCTATCTCTCGGGCGACGAATCGGGCGTACTCGCGACGCGCGATGTCGTCGCTGACTCTCTTCAGCTGCTCGGCGGCTGCGTGCAGCGCCCGCGCTCTCCCCTCCGGGCCTTCCAGATCGTGAGCGGCGATCTCATGCCTGAGTCTGAACTCCAGGAGCGGGCGAGCCTCCTTGATCGCCTTGACGAGCTCGGGGCCCCGCTCCTCCTGAACTAGATCGGCAGGATCGAGACCGTCGGGCATGAGCGCGACTCTCAGGTCGAGATCGAGCCGGAATGGGGACTCCAGATCGTCGCTGCGGAGCGCCGCCTTCGATCCGGCGGCGTCGGAGTCGAAGGCGAGCACGACTCGCTCGGAGAACCGGCGGAGAAGATCGAAGTGGTCGTCACCGAGCGCCGTGCCACATGTCGCCACGGCAGTTTTGACACCGGCCAGGTGCATCGCGATCACGTCGGTGTAGCCCTCGACTATGACTGCTGTGCCATCGCTCGCCATGGACGAGCGAGCCCGATCGAGCCCATAGAGCAGCCGAGACTTTTGGTAAACGACCGAGTCGGGCGAGTTGACGTATTTGGCGTCGGGATTGTTCGTGTTGTCACGTGGGACCTCGTCGATCTTGCGGCCTCCGAAGCCAACAGGGTCGCCCCTCACGTCGTGGATCGGAAACATGAGCCGGCCCCGGAAGAAGTCGTACAGGCCATGCCTGCCGCGGCGGCTGAGACCGGCATCTTGAAGGGCGCGATCGGGGATGCCCGCCGCGCGCAACTCCTTGGACAGGGTGTCCCAATCCGTGCCGGCAAAGCCCATCTTCCACTCTTCTATGACGTCGACGTCATAGCCCCGGCCTCGGAGATAGGCACGGGCTGGGCCTGCACCGGCCGCCGACTTCAAACGCTTGTGATACACCTCGATTGCCTGGCGAAGGGCTTCGACTGCGGCGCCCCTTCTCCCCCGCCGCTTCGCTGCGTCCGGATCCTCGGTGAGGGTCACGCCGGCCTTCCGGGCGAGGAAGTCGAGTGCCTCCCGGAAGTCGAGGCCTTGAGTCTCTTGGATGAAGTTGAAGATGTCGCCCCCCTTGCCACAACCGAAGCAGTGATATAGACCCCTGGCACGGTCGATGGACATCGACGGCGTCTTCTCTTCGTGGAACGGGCAGACGGCCATGAAGGTGCGCCCGGTCTTCTTGACCTTCGTCACCTCTGAGATCAGATCAACCAGATCGACGGACTCCCTGATCCGGTCTATGTCGGCTCGTTCAGCCATCCAGGCAGATCATAAGGAAAAGTGACCACTTCGTCGGCTCGGAGGTTCGCTCCGAGCCGCTAGCTCCTGGCCGCAATGAAGTCCAGTGTCAGCGTCACCTCATCGGTGACATCGGCAACGGATGCCACACTCGGGATCCCTATCCCGAAATCGCTGCGGAGCACCTCGGTCGTGGCCGTGCCTTCGACTGTCGACTCGTCAACGAGGGTCGCCGTGACCTCGAATTCAACTTCATTCGTCTCCCCTTTGATCGTGAGATCGCCGATGAGGGTGAATGTGACGGTGTCGCCCACCGAAGCTGAGCCCTCGAGCCCGTTGGCGCCTGTGACCGTGAAGGTGATGAACTCGAACTCATCGGTTGCTGAATTGAGGATGATCGGCCCCCTGATCGCTCGATCCCTCGTGGCCGAGTCTGTCACAAACGTGCGGGCATTGACCACGATGTCAGAGAACTGAGTTGCCGCCAGATCGTCGCGTTCGAGGATGAATTGACCTGCGACTTCAGAAGTGACCCCGACAACGGTCTTGGGCTCCCCACGCAGGACCTCATTCAACATGAACGAAGCCTCCGACTGCTCGGACTGGATCACGTAGGCGCCTTCGACGGTCGCGTTTGTCGTGCTCGTTGAAGTCTCGTCCCCGGTGCTCGTGGTTCCGGCCGTTGTCGTCGTTTGGCCGGCGATGGTTGGTGTCGTCAGCTCGGTACTCGGCTCTCCTGACCCTCCGCTGAACCAGACCCAAGCGAAAGCGGAGCCGCCAACAGCCAGAACGCCCAACGCGAGCCAGGCCCAGATCGAGCGTCTCATGAGGTCCTCACTCCAAGCGATTCTGGCACTCGGATGTCAAGGCCCTGTAAAGGGCTCAGGACAGTTTCGCAAGGAGATACGCCTCGACTTTGTCCATCGAGATGCGGTCTTGCTCCATCGTGTCGCGATCGCGGACCGTCACGGCTCCGTCGTCGAGACTGTCGAAATCGACGGTGACGCAGTAGGGCGTGCCGATCTCGTCCTGACGCCGGTAGCGCCGGCCGATGGACTGGGTGATGTCGAGCTCGACCATCCAGTTGCGCCGCAGCTCCCCGGCGATCCTCTCCGCCGGCTCGATGAGCTCGGGCTTCTTGGAAAGAGGAAGCACCGCGACCTTGTAGGGCGACAGGCGGTGGTGGAGGCGCAACACGGTTCTGGTCTCCCCCTCGACTTCCTCCTCGTCGTATGCATCGATGAGGAAGGCGAATGTGGTCCTCGTCGCACCCGCTGCGGGCTCGACGACGTGCGGGAAGAACCGCTCATTTGCCTCTTGATCGAAATAGCGGAGGTCCTGGCCGGAGTGCTCGCTGTGCTGTTTGAGATCGAAGTCGGTTCGGTTGGCTATGCCCTCGAGCTCGTCCCAACCCCATGGGAAGGCGTACTCGACGTCGACCGTCCCCATCGAGTAGTGGCTGAGCTCGTCCGATTCGTGAGGCCGGATTCGGAGGTTGTCGGGCTTCATGCCGAGATCGACGTACCACTGATAACGCTGGTCCTGCCAGTACTGGAACCATTCGGGGCTCTCTTCGGGACGACAGAAGTACTCCATCTCCATCTGCTCGAACTCCCGGGTGCGGAAGACGAATTGGCCTGGCGTGATCTCGTTGCGAAAAGACTTCCCTATCTGTGCGACCCCAAAGGGAAGCTTGAGGCGGTTGGTCCGGCGAACATTCTCGAAGTTGGTGAAAATGCCCTGGGCTGTCTCTGGCCTGAGATAAACGAGGTTCTCGTCGCTGTCCACCGGACCCATATGGGTCCGGAACATCAGATTGAAATGGCGCGGGTCCGTGAACGTCCCGGTCTTGCCACAATTCGGGCACTTGTCCGGATCTTCCAGCTTGTCGAGTCTGAAGCGGTTGTTGCAGTTGGTGCACTCAACGAGCGGATCGGTGAAGACCTCTTCGTGTCCAGACGCCTGCCAAACCTGGCGAGCCTGGAGAACCGCCGTGTCGATTCCCACGATGTCGGATCTCTCCTGAACCATCGACCGCCACCAAGCTTCTTTGACGTTGCGCAGCAACTCGACACCCAGAGGCCCGTAGTCGTACGCAGAACGCAATCCCCCATAGATCTCGCTGGCCTGGAACACGAAGCCGCGCTGCTTGGCGAGATTGGCGATCAGGTCGAGTGTTACTTCGGTCATGTGCTGTGAAACGGTGGCTCAGTTGGCTCGCTTAGTCAACCTGGACTTGATCCTCTGCAGCGCCGAAACGCCGCTCCCGCGCCTGATACTCGACCACCGCGTCCACCAAGGCGTGCCGGTCGAAGTCGGGCCAGAGAATCCCTGGGAAGTAGAACTCCGCGTACGCCGCCTGCCACAAGAGGAAATTGGATAGCCGGTGCTCTCCCGAAGAGCGGATGACCAGATCGACCGGCGGCATGTCGGGAATGTAGAGGTGCTTCTGAAGAGCAGACTCATCGATATCGGAGAGATCGAGCTCCCCGGCGAGCACGGCGTTGGCTATGGAGCGAGTCGCTTCGACGATCTCGCGCTGGCTTCCATAATTGAAGGCGAACACGAGGTTGAGAGCCTGGTTTCGTCCAGTGAGCTGCTCGGCCTCTGCCATGTGCTTGCGATTGCGCTCCGGGATTCGGGGGTCGTCCATGTCTCCGGCGAAGAGCATCCTGACACCCTGGGCGTGGAGGTCATCTCTGCGCCTGGTGAGGAGGTCTTCGTTGAACCACATGAGAAACTCGACCTCCTCATCTGACCGGTTCCAGTTCTCGGTCGAGAAGGTGTAGGCGGTGACCCACTCGACACCAAGCTCCAGAGCCCCTTCTACCGTGTCGAAAAGGGCCTCCTCACCTGCCAGATGACCGGCGGTCCGGGGAAGGCCCCTCTTGTTGGCCCACCTCCCGTTGCCGTCGAGGATCAGCCCGATGTGCCGTGGCACCGAAGCCATGTCGACCTTGCTGAGGTCGAGGCTCACTCGATCGCCGCCAGGGAGAAGAGTTTGCGATCGAGGTGGTGTTCGAGGAAACGGCGGGCTATCCCCATCGCCTCACCGCTGAGAGAGGCATCGAGTGTCGGGAGGCTCATCAGCTCGGCCTGGGCCAGCGAGTCGAGATAGGCCGTGATACCGGCACGAAGCCTGACGCCGCCCTCAGGTTGGCAATTGTGACAGTGGACTCCGCCACCGGCAAAGGAGAATCGGGTCAATCCGTCGCGGCGACCACAGGAGGCGCACTCCATCAGCGCGGGGGCAACGCCCACCACGTCGGCCAGTTTCAGCAGGAAAGCGGTGATGAGGTCGGGCGAGTAATAGCCGGCATCGAGAGCCTTCAAGCCTCGCTGCAGCAGGAGAAAGAGACGAAGTGAAGACTCCTCTTCCTGGGCAACGGCGTCAACCGCCTCCACCATCAGGCCGGCGCCGACCACCGCATCGAGATTCCCGCGGAGCCTGCGGAACGGCTCGACGATCGCAACCTGGGTGATCGTGTCGAGATTCCTGCCCTCGTACAGGACGAGGTCTACATGGGTGAACGGCTCGAGCCTTCCGCCAAACCGGCTCTTGGTCTTCCGCACTCCTTTGGCCACCGTGCGGATCTTCCCGTTGTTTGGACTGACGAGCACGACAACGCGGTCGGCATCACCGAATGGGTACGAGCGAAGGACTATCGCCTGGTCGTGTCTGATGGCCACGGGACAAGCGTATTTGGTACCGCGGGCTCTGTCGGGCATATCCCCCAGCCGGCATAGGATGAAGGCATGGCCGAGCTATTGACCGATGAGCAGATATCCGGGTTTCTCGATGACCACGAGCGCTGGGAGCGAGACGGCGATTCGATCACCGCGACCTTCGAATTCGAGGACTTCAACGAGTCGCTCGGATTCGTCACCAGGGTCGGGCTGAAGGCGGAGCGCATGTTCCACCATCCCGACATCGACATCAGATGGAACAAGGTGACACTCACCCTGTCGACGCATTCCGAAGGTGGGCTCACGGAGAAGGACACGGAACTCGCCGGATTCTGCGACGAGATCTCCTGACAGCAACAGGACTCAAATATCGAAGCCGAATCTGTCGAGCATCTGCGCTCGCGCTTGCCAATCCTTCTCGACAACCACGTGGAGCGACAAGTTCACCTGGGTCCCCAACAGCGTCTCCAATTCTTCCCTCGCCTCCGATCCAGCCAGCTTCAGCAACGAAGCCCCTTTTCCGATGACGATCCCCTTCTGGGAGCGGCGCTCAACGATCACGTCAGCCGTGATGTCGAGGATGCGGTTGGGTCGCTGCTCCATGTCTTCCACCCTGACCAGAAGCGAGTGCGGCACCTCTTCGCGCAGACGCTCGAGGAACTTCTCCCTGATGATCTCTGAGATCACGAGAGACTCGGGCTGATCGGTTGTCATTCCCTCGGGGTAGTACCGAGGTCCTTCAGGCAGTCTCTCCACAATCTCGGCGATGAGTGGTTCCAGGCCCGTGCCCTCCTTTGCCGAGATTGGGACGTAGGCGGCAAAGTCCCACTCCCCCGCCTTGGCGAGTTGCTCGACTATCTCGGCCTTGTCTCCCAGATCAGCCTTGTTCACCGCAAGGATGACGGTCGACTGCGCCTCGGCGAGCCGCTCTGCGATCAAACGGTCGCCCGGGCCGATGGGCGCCGTGGCCTCGATGAGGAACACCACGACGTCGGCCTCTTTGAGCGTTCCATACACCATTGAGTTGAGGCGGGAGCCCAGCTCGGTTCTCGGTTTGTGGAGCCCTGGCGTGTCGACGAGGACGATCTGGTACTCCGGATCCTCCTCGGATGGCCCCGTGACCACACCCCGGATGGTGTTCCTCGTCGTCTGAGGGCGGGATGAGGTGATGGCCACCTTGGAGCCGACGAGGGTGTTCACGAGCGTCGACTTCCCAACATTGGGCCGCCCGACGACGGCCACGAAACCCGACCTCATTCCACTTCGATCAAGGGATCCTTGACCACGGACAACTCCGCCACGCGCCTGCCCTGCATGCGAACAACAGTGAAGACGACGTCCCCGACGCGGAACGACTCACCAACCTCAGGAACACGCTCGGCGGTATCCAAGACAAGCCCACCTACGGTGTCCCATTCGTCATCTGGGAGATCCACCTCGAGCTCGGCGGCCAGGTCGTCGACCGGGAGACGGGCGTCGACCGTCCAATGCCCGTTGCCGGAAGGGACCAGCATCAGCTCGTCTTCGTCGGTCTCGTCGGTGATCTCCCCCACGAGCTCCTCGAGGAGATCCTCGATGGTGATGAGACCTGTGATGTCGCCGTACTCGTCGACGACGATCATCTGGTGCACCTTGCCTGCCTGCATCTCGGCGAGAAGGGTCGAGGCGAGCTTGGTCTCGGGGACGAAGTCGACGGGGCGCATCACTTCAGCCACCGTGTTCGGGCGATTGTCGTCGACGAACATCGGCAACAGGTCCTTGACGATCACGAGCCCGACAACGTCGGAGTCGGCCATGACGGGGATCCTGGAGAAACCCTCTTCTGTTGCGAGCGCGATGAGATCTTCGATCGTGTCGGTGACGCTGATCGTCACCATGTCTGGTCGAGGCGTCATCACCTCTCGAACCAGGGTCTCGGAGAACTCCAGGACCGAGTCGATCAGCTCGCGTTCCTGCTCATCGGCGGCTTCTTCTTCTTCGACCTCATCCTCGGTCCCGTTCACCTCTTCGTTCTCGAAGACGAGGTCGTTAGCCCACCCGCCGAGACGAATTGCCAGACCGAGCACACCGGACGACCGATAAGCGATGCGATGAGGCGCCACGCGGCCGAGGCCGCGAGCCAGGAGATCGCCGGTCAAGAACACCACGAGGCCTACCAACAGAGCGAGCCAGACTCTTGCCCCAATGGCCTGGCGCGCCACGATCGAGGTCACACCGAAGGCCGCACTGACAACGAGTAGAGCGGAGCCGACAACCCCTACGGCCGGGCTGATGACATCGCGATCGTCGAGCATGTCGGCGACATGTTGGGCACCAGCCGCACCCTCCGAGGCGTCTCGCAAGGCGTCGGCGCGAGGCACACGGGTTATGGCTGTCCCGGCGGCTCGAAGCCAGGCCGCCAGGAGGAGCAAGATCACAGCGAGATAGAGCTCCCACCCCATCAGCGCCGCACCTTCCCGATCCCAGCCAGGATCTGACGCTCCCGGTTCTCCATCTCCTCGGCCTCGTCGTCGCTCTGGTGGTCGTAGCCAAGGAGGTGGAGCAGGCCATGGACCACCATCAGCGAGATCTCGTCCTCGAAAGAGACTCCATACTCTTCCGCTTGTCGGGAGATGTACGAGGGGGCGATGATTATGTCCCCCAATAACAGCGGCGGGCCATTGGTGTCGACATCGGGCACCACTCCAGGCCGGAGGTCTTCAACGGGGAAGGCCAGGACATCGGTCGGGCCATCACGATCGAGAAAACGGGCGTTGTAGGAGCTCATCTCGGCGTCTGAGACGAGCAGGAGGGTGACTTCGGCATCGCTTGGATATCCCTCCTCCGACAGCACGAGCTCGGCGAGGGAACGCAAGCCAGGGAGGTCGATGGTTTCGGCTTGTTCGTCGGCCACGAAGATGCTCATGGGCCGACGCTCGTACTGAGGGGATCGTCCACTTCAGGAACCAGGGAAGTTCGGGTAGGCAATGCGTTGATGGTAGTGGCCGATCAAGGACTCCAGGAAGGCGCCCCTGATCTTGCTTATGTCGGCGAGAGTAAGCGGTGATTCACTGAGCTGGCCGTCGTCCAGTTTCTCGTTGACGACGCGGTCGACGACCTTCTCGATTGCGTGTGGGGATGGCTCCTCAGTTTGGAACACCGCTCGGCACGCAGCCTCGAGGCTGTCGGCCAGCATCACAATCGCAGACTCGGCCGTACGAGGCTTGTGGCCGACGTGACGGAAGTCGGCGGGATCGACCTCACCATTCTCCTGGCTCTTCGCCTTTTCGTAGAAGTAGCGCATGATCCCGTCGCCGTGATGGCTGACGATGCCGGTTGTGACGTCCGACGGGATCTTGTACTGGCGAGCCAGGGCCACCCCGTCGGTGACGTGGCGCCTGATGATCTCGGCCGACTCCTTGGGGCTCAGCAGGTCGTGAGGGTTGGATACGCCGAATTGATTCTCGATGAAGTATGTGGGGTTCTCCGTCTTCCCCAGGTCGTGGTAGTAGGCCATCGCACGCGCGAGCAGGGCGTTGGCTCCGATGGCGCGGGCAGCCGCATGCGCCAGGGTCCCCACCATGAGCGAGTGGTTGAAGCTGCCGAATGCCTTCTCCTGCAGGAGCTGGAGCGCCTCGTGGTTGCGGTCGGTCAGGTCGAGCAGACTCAAAGTGGTTGTGATGTCGAATGCGGACTCGAAGAACTGAAGCGCGGCGAGACCAACGAGAGACGCGACCACCGAGACACCAAAAGCCCATGCCACCGAGATGCCTACCACCTCGAGGAAAGCGTCGTTTGGGCCGACGTGGAAGAACCACGAGGTGGCGGCGGCGGCGACAGACGCGTTGAGCGAAGAGAAGATCACCGCGTTGCGGAATGCTCCCCGGCTGCTCACCGAGGAGACAAACGGGATGGGCGCCATCGTGGCGAGGACGGCGTATACGGATACACCGATGTCTTGACTGCCTACGGAAGTCAGCACGCCGACGGCCAGGGCCATGAGGACAGCGATCCGCGAGTCGAATAAGACAGCCGTCATGAACCCGAAGGCCACGGCCGGCAGGACATACCAGCTCGTGCTCGGCTCGACGATGACCGCCCCGCGGACGGCGGCTGCGGCGAGAACTATGAGTATCGAGAGGAGGGCAACCATTCTCGGGCGCGCCCAGAACTCGGGTCGGAAGGTCGCCAGATAGAGGCCGAGGACGCCTACGAGGACCGCGACCACCGCCAGCAGCCCACCTTCCTGCTCGACTTCGGTGACAATCGAGTTGGTCGCGTCGATGGCGTCTATATGGAGCTGCGTCAGAGGCTGGTTCTGCTCGACGATGACCTGACCTGCCGTGTATGACTCAACGACCTCGGGAATCGCCGCAGCACGCGCTTCCTGCTCGGCCTCGGTCGCCTCTTCATCAATTCGAAGGTTTGGCAATATCACCGTCGCCACGACCTCGCCGGCGGCTGCGCTCGCCTCCTGATCGAGACTCGTGCCATCGAGGTAGAAGATCCCCGGAGGGTTGTTCCTGGCGCGCAATCGCACCGCCGCAATCTCGTCGTTCTCGATGCCTTGGAAGAATTCCTGGGAGATACGCGAGATGATCTCTTGCTCAACCGTCGTGAGATGCAGCGGCAGATTGAGCGCCCTACGTATCACATCATCAGCGGCTATGGCCGCCAGCGTCGTGCTGGCGTCGACGGCAAGCTGGTGAGTGGAGCTGATCTGCTCGGCCACCTCTTCGATTGGCCTCAAGTTGGGGGCGAAACCAACCGAGTCGGCCAGACACTCCTCCCCTGAGCTGCAAGTCAACGATTGAAATGGCCCGTTCGCACCAACCGCGAAGCCTTCGGGGATGTCACTGTCGTCGGTGTCAACCGCGACGACGTAATCCCCGGCTGGCCCCTCATATGACCATGCGCCGCCCGGCCCGGTCATAACGGTCTCCTCACCCGATGCAGAGGTGACAGTCACTGTGACTCGCTCGATCCCCCGGTCAGGTCGCTCCACGTCCGCGTCCGGGCTGAACACACCATCACCATCTACATCTATGAAGACAACCCCGGCAATGGTCACCGGATCGGCCGGGACCGTCGAGGTCGTCGACGTCGCTTCGGGATCTGTAGTGGTCGTGGTACTCGACGGGAGAGTTGGTGCCGTCGCGTCGGGAGGAGGCTCCGCGACTACCGCTGACTCGAGATCATCAAAGAGCGCAGTGACGCTGTCCTGCACCGCCTGTTCGAGCTCAGGGTTGTCCTCCAGGATGGGCTGAACACTGTCCCTGGCCTCCTGCTTGAGGCGCTCGGTTTCGGCTACATCGACGACCTCATCGGCGCGCTGTGCCTCGTAGGTCCTATCGGCGAGCTCGCCGACCTCGAGTTGAGACGATTGGGAGCCCGATCCAATGGAGAGCACACCCCAAACGCCGAAAACCGTTGCCAGGAACGTTGCCCACCTGACGAGGGTGGACCGCTTCATTTCTCCGACTCGTACCTGGCGTAAGCCTCCACGATGGAGGCGACGATGCGATGACGAACCACGTCGCGTGATGTGAGCTCGACAAACGCAACTCCGGGGATGTCGCCGAGGATGCGTCGCACCACTCCGAGACCTGACCTCTTGTCCCCGGGCAGGTCGGTTTGAGTGATGTCCCCGGTGATGATCATCTTGGAATTGAAGCCGAGACGCGTGAGGAACATCTTCATTTGCTCCGGAGTTGTGTTCTGCGCCTCATCGAGGATCACGCACGCATCGTTCAGAGTCCTTCCTCGCATATAAGCGAGCGGAGCTATCTCGATAGTTCCCTTGTCGATCAGCTCGCTGGTCTCCTCTGGGCCAAGCATGTCCCACAACGCGTCATAGAGGGGACGCAGATACGGGTCGACCTTTGCGGTGAGATCGCCCGGGAGGAACCCGAGACGCTCTCCAGCCTCGACGGCGGGGCGGGTGAGAATGATCCGTCTCACCGATCCGCTCACCAGAGCATCGACTGCAGCGGCCATCGCCAGGTAGGTCTTCCCTGTTCCAGCCGGGCCAATCCCAAACGTCAGCGTGTTCTCGCGGATCGCATTCATGTAGCCCTGCTGACCGTGAGTCTTGGGGCGAATCATGCGGCCGCGGCCAACGGGTATGCCGTCCCGCAGCACCGTCGATGGCGAGGGCACGTCGTCACGGACCATCTTCACGACTTCATCGACACGCCCGCGATCGAGCCTCTCCCCTTCCTGCACGAGGATGAGGAGCTCGTCGAGCACGGTCATGGCCGCCTCGACCTGATCTTTCTCACCGGTGAGTGCCACCTCGTCGCCACGCGCGACGAAGCGCACCCCCGGAAAGTGGTCTTCAACCTGGCGGAGGTGTCGATCGGCGTCGCCCAGGAGGTCGAGCATCAGGTGCTGACTCGGAACGCGCAAACGGGATTCGGTGTGTTCAGGAAGCACAGATATGACGCTGTGAAGGCGTCAAGCACATTGTAGTGCGGTTTCGCCGTCTAGCCAGGCACTAACCGTCTTTGGAGACAGCCTGGCTCTCGACTTCGAGCAGAGATGAGAGCACCACCCGATCGGCAGCACGGATTTCCCGGGAGGAGTTGCTGGAGCGGAGAAGGTGGATGGCTGCGATGAAGCGCTCAGAGATGTCGCCGTCTCCCGAGCTGATCTGATCGAGGTCGATCACGTGAGAGACCCCCGAAGTTGCGGTCGCAGGGAGAAGATCGGAGGCGTTCATACCGTAGAACTCGCTCAGGCGAACGAGACGCTGTACCGAGATCGCCCGCTCTCCCCTCTCGTAGGCCCCGACGACTGACGCCTTGAACTCGCCCTCGGTGACCGATTCGACATCGGAGAGCGACCATCCTCTTTGTCGGCGCGCAGCTCGCAGCCGGCTACCCAGCGCGGCGCTGAACTTATCTACCAACGGACTTCTCCTGTCCCGCGGCGGCCGATTCTATGACCTCGACGTCAACTTCGCGCTGATCTACGTCAACGAAAATTCGCGGCGGCGACGATTGCGGCAGTCTCGACACGCAAGATTGTGCCGCCAAGACTCACTCTTGTCGCCGACTCAGGGATCTCATCCTCGTCGAGACCGCCCTCGGGACCGACCGCGACGGTGCCGGCTCTCACCCCGCCAAACTCCTCGATTCCACCAGGCACACACACCACGAGCGGGCCCTCGAGGTCTGCCCAGTCGGTCAAGGCCTCGCTGGTTTCGAGAAGCCAAGCGCCCCGGCTCTGCTCGAGAGCAGAGCTCGCCCATGCCCGCTGCTTCTGAATTGACGGAATGCGACCGGCCCCATTGGAAGTGGACAACCAGGTCAGTCTTGCGATACCGAGCTCACCCAACTTCTCGACGAGGAACCGAGCGCGGTCCTTGCTGGCGGGCGGCGCGACTGCCATCACGAGATTGCTTGGTCGGGGAACCACGGACTCGACACCCCGCACCACCCTTCCTTTCGACCACCTGCCTTCTCCGAGTCGGCCTTGTCCGTCGGTGTACGACATCGGATCACCTTCTTCTACTCGAAGGACCCGCTCCATGTGTCGCAGCTGGCCTGAAGTGGGAAACAGCTCTTCGCCAACCCATTCCCCGCCAATGTGGAGGTGGGGGACGTGTTTCAAGTGTCGGAAGCAGCCGGATCTGCGGTCAGATCTCCGCGCAGACGGCCCAACTCCATCAGAAGTGCCCTCTCGTCGTCGGAGACTTCGGTCGGAATCGTGACGCCGACTCTCACGATCAGGTCACCGCGGCCTTTACCCCCAAGGCGGGGAACACCGTATCCGGCGAGCCGGATGACGGCTCCAGGCTGGGTGCCGGGCGGGACCTCCAGGACTTCTGTGCCGCCTTCGAGGAGAGGCACCTCCCTGCGCGTGCCGAGTATCGCCTCGATGGCATTCACTTCGACATCATGCATGAGATCGATGTCGTTTCTTTGAAACCGGGGGTCCGGGTCGACATGAATCTCGACTTGGAGATCTCCAGTGCGAGCACCGCGACCGACTGCCTCCCCCCTGCCCGACAAGCGAAGCCGAGTCCCGGTGGACACGCCGGCAGGTATCTCAACTGTGACGGTCTTCTCGCCGTGCTGGACACCTCGCCCTTGGCATTGAGAACAGGGGTCGGAGATCGTGACACCCTCCCCGGCACAGTCAGGGCATTCGACGACAGACATCATCGTCCCGACGATGGAGCGTTTTGCCATGCGGACTGCACCGGCGCCCCCGCACGTGGCGCACGTGGTCGCATTCGAGCCATCGGCCGCTCCAGACCCGCCGCAGGTATCGCAGGCAAAAGAAGACTGGTAAGTCACATCGACGTCGGTGCCGAATGCTGCCTCGTCGAGCGCGAGCCGCACCCTGACGAGGATGTCCGAGCCACGCCGCGGTCGGGAAGAGCTTGGAGAGCCGAACAAACCACCATCCCCAAAGACCGATCGAAGAATGTCCTCGAATCCGCCGAAGCCTGCGAATAGATCGCCGAGATCGATGGTGTCACCCCGATCGTACCGAGCGCGTCGCTCCGGATTGGATAGGACCTCGTAAGCCTCTGCGGCCTCGCGAAATCGCTCCGCTGCGGCGGGATCGTTCGGATTGGCGTCGGGATGGGTCTGTCTGGCCAGCCTGCGAAAAGCAGACTTGATCTCTCCGCTGGAGGCGTCGCGCGCAACTCCGAGAATCTTGTAGTAGTCCTTCGCCATTCGTCAGGAAGTCTGGCTGATTTGCTCTTCTAGCTCGCGCGAGATCTCCTCGACTGCGGAGATCACCCTCCGGTAGTTCATCCTCATCGGACCGATGACGCCTACCGAGCCGCCACCGGTCAGCGACTCATATGACTTCGAGACAACCGCAACGTCGGCGTCCATCTCCGGTAGTTCGCTGGCGAAGTGGATCGAAGTTTCTTGCTCAGCTGCGAGGAGCGCCATGATCTCGGCTTCTCTCTCCAGCACCTCGAGCACCTTGGACACCGCAGACAGGTCGTGCCACACCGCCCCAAGGCGTTGGGTACCTCCCACGAAGACCTCGCCGCCGGCCGAGGCGGCGAGATGCAGGGCATCGACGAGTGTGAGCACTGCCTCGCGCACCGGACCGGCCAACGAGCGGACCCTCTCTTCCGGAAGCTTGACATCGGCTCCCAGGGATTTTCCGACGTGGTACTCAGCGATCAGAGCCTGAGCTTCCTCGAGCTCGCTCGGTGTCACGGGTGCCCGAAGTCGGCCCCGCTGCTGAGCGACCCTCCCCCCTTCAGTGACCGCTACCAGCAGCACCTGATCGGCTGTGATCTGCACCGCGTGGACCGAGCGGACCTTGTCCCCTATCAGGCCCGGTGCGACGACGACCGCCGGCAGGTCGGTGACCTCGGCGAGAAGGTCCGAAGTCGCTTTGAGCAGCTTCGACAGCTCGAGGTGGACATCTCCGAAGAAGGTTGCGATCTTCGCTTGAGCCGCGAACTTGAGTCTGGCCGGACCGAGGTGGTCCACGTAATACCGATAGGCGTTCGCTGTTGGGACGCGCCCCGCGGATGTGTGGGGCTGGACGGCAAAACCCTCCGCCTCGAGCGCAGCGAGGTCGTTGCGGATGGTCGCTGTGGACACTTGCAGGCGGGTCCTCTCGGCCACAGCGCGCGAGCTGACGGGCTCCCCGGTCCGAATGTGCTCTTCAACCAGGGCCTTGAGGATCTCGGATCGGCGATCTTCAAGCATTTGTGGGCCTCAGAGTATCCGCATTCTCGCCCTGATTCCCACCTTCGAGCCCCAGCACCACCCTCAGAGCCTCGTCAGTGAGCATGGGATCTTCGACTTTGAGCCGGCCAGATTTGATGGAGACAACATCCGCATTGACCAGCCTCGACCCCTCTTCGGAGGCGAGGAATGCATCTACTCCAGGCCCTGTCGACACTCCTTCACTCCGCCGGAGGCCTACGAACAGCCGGTCGACCTCGAGGTCCCAGCCCTTCAATCTCTCGGCGCCTGCGAGGGGTGCTGAACCGGACTCGACTTTCTCGAGGTATTTCTCCAGGTGGCGGAGGTTCCGGCTCCTCACTCCTTCCCGGAATCGGTGGGCGCCATTTCCGTAAGCGAGATACTCCCCCTGGGCCCAAACCAGGGAGTTGTAGACACATCTCTTGCCTGGCTGCGCCCAGTTCGAAACTTCGTACCGCTCGAGACCGGCCTCCGTCAACAGCTCGTTGGCAACGCTGAAACGGTCAGCCTGGACATCTGGATCTGGCGCCGGCGCACCAGCGCGGACCTGTCGTCCGAGCTCCGTGCCGCTCTCGACGGTCAATGCGTAGCAGGAAACATGATCAGGACCGGCGGCGACGGCAGACTTCACCGAGTTCGACCAGCTGTCATCAGACTCCCCCGGCGTGCCATAGATGAGATCCACGGACACGTTGTCGAAGCCCCCGCGTCGCGCTGCATCGACAGCTCTTCGGATCTGATCAGGGTCATGACGACGGCCGAGGGCGGTCAACACCGAAGGGTCGAAGCTCTGCGCTCCGAATGACACTCGGTTGAATCCCTGCCGGCGGAGCCCTCTGGCCTTCTCCACGCTCCAATCCTCAGGATTGGCCTCGAGTGTGACCTCTGAAGCATCGACGAGCCCATGTTGCGATCGCAGAGACTCGAGAATCGAGCCGAGCTCGGCAGGGGCGATGCGGCTCGGAGTGCCTCCACCGAAGTAGACGGCATCGAGAGCCCGCCAGGGCTCGTCGGCAGCGATCTCGGTCCGGACGGCGGCGCAGTAGCGCTCGACGAGATCGTCCTTGCCCGCAACAACGGCGAAATCACAGTAGGGACAAACAGCTGAGCAAAAAGGCAGGTGCACATAGCACCCGGCCAGCCCGGCACAGGAGTCGGCGTCGACCGCCGCCATCATCGGCTCGCGGTCATTCCTCATCGACTCTGAGGGCAGCGACGAATGCCTCTTGAGGCACCTCGACGGAGCCGACCATTTTCATCCGCTTCTTCCCTTCTTTCTGACGCTGCAGCAGCTTCTTCTTTCGGCTGATGTCGCCGCCGTAGCACTTGGCAGTGACATCCTTTCGCTTCGCCTTCACAGTCTCACGGCTGATGATTCTCCCGCCGATGGCCGCCTGGATCGGGACGTCGAAGAGCTGTCGGGGTATCAGCTCGCGCAGCCGTGTCGTCATCGTCTTCCCGTATTCCTGGGCGTGGTCCCTGTGGACCACGGCGGAGAATGCGTCCACAGGCAATCCGTTGAGGAGGATGTCGACCTTGACCAGATCCGATTGGCGATAGCCGGCGGGCTCGTAGTCGAGAGAGGCATAGCCCCGAGTCTTTGACTTGAGCAGGTCGAAGAAGTCGAACACGACCTCGCCAAGCGGGATCTCATAGTCGAGCTCGACACGCTCCGGGCTGAGATAGTTCATGTTGCCCACTTCGCCACGCCGGCTCGTGACAAGCTCCATGATCGGGCCTACGTACTCCGAGGGCGAGAGGATCATCGCCTTCACGTACGGCTCCTCGATCTTCTCCTGCTCGCCAGGGTCAGGTAGGTCCTGGGGGCTGCGTACCTCCACCAGCTCACCATCGGTGCGGGTGACCCTGTAAGCCACCGAAGGGGCGGTCGCCACCAGGTCGAGATCGTATTCACGCTCGAGTCTCTCCCTCACGATCTCCATGTGGAGGAGACCCAGGAATCCGCAGCGAAATCCGAAACCCAGGGCCTTGCTCGTCTCTGGCTCGTAAACGAGCGACGCATCGTTGAGTCGCAATTTCTCCAGCGCCTCTCGAAGTTTCTCGAAATCGTCGCCTTCGGTGGGGAAGATCCCCGAGAACACCATCGGGCTGGGCTCGGCATATCCAGGAAGCGGCGTCGAGGCGCGTCGGGAGGCATCGGTGACGGTGTCACCGACCTTGACACGATCGATCTCCTTCACGCCAGTGATCAGATACCCGACCTCACCGACACCGAGCTTGGTGCGCTCGTTGGCGCGGGGGGTTAGAACGCCGATCTCGGTCGCCTCGTGGTTCTCCCCCGTTGCCATGAAGTGGACTTTCTGATCTGAGGAGATCGAGCCGTCGACCACCTTGATGTAACAGACGACACCTCTGTACGCGTCGTAGTAGGAGTCGAAGATCAGTGCACGTAGCGGCGCATCAGGATCGCCTCGAGGCGGCGGGACCGATTGGACCAGGAGCTCGAGTAGCTCATCGACGCCTTCACCGGTCTTCGCTGAAAGACGCAGCACATCTTCGGCCCTTCCTCCAATGATGTTGATGATCTCCTCGGCAGCCCGGTCGGGATCAGCGGCCGGAAGGTCGATCTTGTTCACCACCGGGATGACCTCGAGACCGGCATCGATGGCCAAGTAGGCGTTTGCCAGCGTCTGTGCCTGCACCCCCTGAGAAGCGTCGGTGAGCAGGAGGGCGCCCTCACAAGCGGCCAGCGAGCGGGATACTTCATAGGAGAAATCGACATGGCCCGGCGTATCGATCAGGTTCAGGATGTATGCCTCGCCGTCTCGGGCCTTGTACTCGAGGCGCACCGTCTGTGCCTTGATCGTTATGCCACGCTCGCGCTCCAACTCCATGGAGTCGAGAAGCTGCTCACGCATCTCACGCTGGGTGACCGTTCCGGTCTTTTCGAGGAGCCGGTCGGCCAGGGTCGACTTCCCATGGTCGATATGGGCGATGATCGAGAAATTACGAATGCGCGACTGAATGTTTCACTACCGGTTGGGGTCTGCGCGCATTGTACCTTGAACAGGGGCTCTGCTAATCTTCGCCCCCGGCGTTCCGGCCATTGGCCGGCATCCCCACCCCTCTTCATCAGTCAGTCTTTCACACGCGAAACGAGATCAAATGGCAAACATCAAGTCACAAGAGAAGCGCAATCGCCAGAACGAAGTCCGCCGTCAGCGCAACAAGTCGGTGACCAGCGACATGAAGACGGCGATCAACAGGGTCGAGGCCGCGGCTGCTGCCGGCGAGCCCACTGAAGAGTTGATTCGCCAGGCACAGCGCAAGATCGACAAAGCGACCTCGAAGGGCGCCATTCGAAAGAGCACGGCGGCCCGGAAGAAGTCACGCCTGGCGCGCTTCGCCTGATCAGAAGAAGGTTTCGTCATGAGGCGCCCGGCAAGGGCGCTTCATTTGTTTCTAGTTGTACCACCGGCAGAAGGCCACAGTCAGACGCTCCAGAGTGACCCTGTGGGTGGCCTCAGGTTGAGACTTGATGACCCGGTCCGCCCGTACCAGGGCGTCCTGGGCCAACCGGAGGGACGACTCCCGCACCTTCCCTCTCATTCGCCACATACGGCTGAGAGCGCGATCCGACGATCGACCTCCCACCCACTCGCGAAAGGTGTCTTCGTTCGGTGCCGCCGCCGCCAGAGAGCGACGTTTCAGATCGCCTTCGAGAGCGGCTAGATACACCAGGGGATGCCCGTGCACGAGAAAGTCTGAGAGCCGCCTCAGGGCTTCACCGGTATCACCCTTCGAGATGGCATCTGTGATGTGCCACGGAGGCTCGTCGGGCCTGTTGCGAAACCAATCGAGCACCTGTTCGCGCGTGACCTTGCCTCCATGTTCCTCTAGCTGGTCGAGCGCTTGTTCCAGAGCCGCCGTGTCGGTCCCGAACCGTTGGAGCAGCGCTTGGCGAGCGGGCTTCTCTATCGTCACGCCGCGCCGGCCGATCTCGGCGTCCAGCCATTCCCCGGCTTGCCTCTCCCACATCTTCCGCACCGAGATCCTGGAGCCAAGGTCTTTCGCAAGTTGCGAGAGCGTCTTCACCGGCGTGCCGGTCACAGCCAGAACGAGATGAACGCTGACGAGGTCCGCACCGCGGACCAACTCGTCAAGGATCTCCAGCTCGGCGGATTGAAGGTTCTGGGCATCGACCAACTCGAGGCCGGATGCGCCGCCAAACAGAGAGCCAGACTGGAGTAGAGGCACCAGCGGCTCGAGCTCGGTGCGCAGGGCGCCGTCCCCAGGCTCGCCGGCACCGCGGCCCGGCACATCGATCCTGACGATGTCAGATCCCTGCACTTGATTCGTTGCGAAGAACTCCGCTGCCGCGTCGAGCATCTGCTTTCGCTCCCCCGGCCCGGAGTTGGATGGTGCGGTGATCAGGAGAAAGGGCACAGTGGAAAGTTACCTCACTCCGCTCGTCCGAACAGGCGTGCCAGATCACATGCCACGGCGACATCGTGGACACGGATGATGTCGGCCTCGTGCTCGAAAGCAAGGGTCATGTAAGCGGTCACGCGATGGAAGTCGCGCTTTCTCGGTATCGGGATGAGCACCGGCAGGCCTAGCTCGCGAAGCGCCCCCGACCCCGTGATCACGTCCAGTTGCATTCGGGTGTAAGCCTCATAGTCGCCGCGATAGTTCAGCGCGATCCCGGGGTCGAGGATCACATTGTGAATGCCCTCCCCGCGAAGCTCGGAAATCAGCTTCTCGAAGAAACGGGCAGTCGTGTCGGCCTTGTTCTCATCGATCTCCACCGCGCCAACCGCGTGCGGGTTCTCTCCCTCGACGTACACCGCGACAGCAGCGGCCCCGTATCGGGAGACGACCTTCCTCATCTCCACGTCTTTGAGCCCACCTGTGTCGTTGACGATGACGGCGCCCGACTCGAGGGCAGCCTGGGCCACTTCGGGCTTCCAGGTATCTATGGCGACCAGGTGAGCCTCACCGACAAGGGCCTCGATGATGGGAATCACCCTGGATATCTCCTCTGAGGGCTCGATGGTCGGATTGTCGAAATGCGATGACTGACCGCCGAGATCGATGAGCGACGCACCCCAACTGCGGTAGCGATCGGCCATGAGAAGTGCGTCATCCACCGTCTCCGCGACAGTGTGGACGTTCTTCGAATCGGGCGAGACGTTGATGACTCCCATCACATGGGTCAGCCCTCCTAGAGGCAGAGACACGTCTCCGAGTTGCAGCTCACCCATGTCCCGCAGTCAAGCAGTAGGACCCGACAAAACCGATCAGGTCCCGAGATCGATGATCACCGTCCCATCGAGATCCGTGCGTCTAACTGTCGAACCGGCAGACTCGAGCGCTGCGACGACCCATGGGACCGGGTGCCCGAACTCGTTTGCGCCGACCGATATCACTGCTTCTTCCGCCCCTGTCGACAACAACCAGTCGCGATCCGAGGTGCCGGCTCCGTGGTGCGGAACCTTGAGGACGTTCACGGAGATGTCGGAGAGCTCACTCTGTGCCACCTGCTCGATATCGCCCGTGAGGAGCATGGACCGGACCGGACCGGTCACCAGGAGCACTATGGACTGATCGTTGGGTGAGGCATAGCGACGGGTCGGGCCAAGTACCTCGATGACGAGCTCCCCGAGCCGTACGGTGTGCCCGGGGTGCGGCACGACGATGGGTATCCCGAGATTTGAGGCATCGGCAAGGAATCGCCGCGAGGCCGCCATTTCATGCGGGTCGCCGTGCTCCCATATCTCTCCTATGCCAATCCGACCCGTGATACCTGCGAGCCCACCTGCATGGTCGGCATCACCATGTGTCACGACGACCAGCGCCACGTGGCGGACACCATGGTGTTCCAGTCTCTCGAGCAGCAGCACCGGATCCCTGCCCCCGTCTACCAGGGCATAGAGGCCATCACCACCGGCCAGGAGGATCGCATCGCCCTGGCCTACATCGAGGAAGGCGACCTCACCGGCCTCGAGGACCTCGGTTCGGGGCAGGACGACGAAGGCAACGAACACAGCGGCGACGAGAGCGACACCCCGAGGTGACCGGTGACGAAGGCGGATCCCAGCCCCGGCTGCGAGCGCGGCCGTGATGACGCCGAGCCAGCCGACTTGCGGCCACGAAGCCGCCGTATTGGCGATCTCGATGATGACTGTCGCGATCCACTCAGCAGGGACGAGCAAGAGATCGGGGCCAACGACACCAGAGATCGCGAGGGCCGTCGCAAGTGTCACCAAGGGTGCCGCGATGAGGTTCGCCAGCGGGCTGAACAGTGGTATCGACCCGAAGTGCCACAACAGGAGCGGCGCAACTGCTACCTGAGCGCCGACAGTCGCCATGAGGGCACGCCTCAGCCATCCGGCCGCCAAGCTCAACCTCGAGCCGACCAACACACCGCAGGTGGCGACGAGCGACAACTGAAATCCGACGCTGCGAACCAGCCAGGGGTCAAGAGCAAGGAGCCCGATCGTCGCCAGCGCGACGACTTGCCAGAATTCGATCGTCATGTCCATCGCCCGCCCGGCCAACACCAACGCCGCCATCGCGGATGCTCTCAGCACGGATGGCTCGAACCCGGTGGCCACGACAAAAACCGGCAGCGCCGCCAAACCGGCCACCGCTCTTCGTCGCGGTCCAATGCCCAGGGGCAGAGATACGATGGCGACCAGTCCGAGGAAAAGCGCCACGTTGCTCCCGCTGACCGCCACAAAGTGGGAGAGCCCGGCCTTCTTCATTGCTTCGATCGTCAGATCACTGACACCTGACGTGTCTCCCACCAGGAATCCGGCGAGCAGGGCACGCCCCTCGCGCCCCCCGCTGACGCGCTGGGCAACGTGGCGTCGGATCGAAGCTCCGGCTGAGCCATAAATGGACCGACCATGTGAGGCGATCACCAACTCCTCAACACGCACGACTTGACGTGGACGTCCCGCGAACGTGGCCACATCGTCGGTGACGATGCCAGTCACCAGGACCGAGTCGGCAATCTCGGCTTCATCGTCGGGCAGCTCCAGAAACACCGGTACGTCATCCAAGGTGCCAAGTGCCCACCAGCCGAACTGGCCAGATGTCGGAGCAGTGGACAGTGTCACCACCCGTCCCTCGATTGCACCATGGGGCAGAGTCGTGGGAGGCCACAGGAGTCTGGGAAGCACGATTGCGAGGATCACGGCGGCCATCGTGAGCAGGTGCGCTCGCAAAATGGCAACGAGCGAAACCACAATCGCCCATCCCGGCAGCCATCCGGTCGCTGTGACCGCAACCACGCAGGCGAGCACGCCGTGAGCCAGCCAGAGTCGAGACGGCGCCGGGACGATCCGGTGGGTCACGGTGGTTTGATGAGATCCCGGATCGATGCCAGCTTCGCCTCGCCGATACCGGGAACATCCAGGAGGTCTTCGACGGCCTCGAATCGACCGAACTCTTCCCGATGCGCCACGATCCTGGCGGCCAGCACAGGACCGACTCCAGGCAGGATCTGCAAATCGGTCTCGTCGGCCGCGTTGATGTCGACCAGGCCTCCGTCACCCGACATGCCCGGTGCGGAGGCGTCGGACGGGCCGGGCACGTGCACCTGCTCACCATCCGCGACCTGTCGGGCGAGATTGATCGAATCGAGTCGTGCGCCGGGCAAGGCGCCACCGGCTGCATCGATTGCTACGGAGGCCAGCGAACCAGCCGGTATCCAGACCACACCAGGGGCGGCCACCCAGCCGGAGACATGCACCGGAATCAACTCATCATGGGGCACCTCGGGAGCAGCAATGGTGGAGATTGGCTCCGGCATGGATGGCGTCGCCACCAGGCCGATCAGTCCACCAACGATCGCCCCCAGTGCTCCTATGGCTATCACAGCTGCCTGCGAACGTGAGACTCTCCCAACCACCCCCCATAGATACAGGCGGGGTACGAGCGTTTTGAAGCCCCATGGTTAAGGTCGACCGCCATGTTCGACATCAGCCAATACCGCGTGCCTCCAGGAACACTGGTCTCGCTCGACGACCATGACCCGAACGCGAAGGTCGGCTTCGAAGGCGGGAAGAAGGAAGGCAAACGCGCCCTGCCCAAGTTGAATGATCGCCTCTATACGCTGCAGCGGAAGCTGTGGGCAGAGTCCAGGCAGAAACTGCTACTCGTCTTGCAAGCGACTGACACAGGAGGAAAAGACGGAACCATCCGGAACGTCTTCACCGGCGTGAATCCTCAGGGCGTGAGAGTGGCATCGTTTGGCAAGCCCACCGAGGAAGAGCTCGCCCATGACTACCTATGGCGGGTACACGAACACACGCCGGCCGACGGGCAGATCACCGTATTCAACCGGTCCCACTACGAGGACGTCCTGGTCGTCCGGGTTCGTGAGCTGGTACCTAAGGAGCGCTGGGAGCGGAGGTACCACCACATCAACGAGTTCGAGCGAATGCTCACCGACGAGGGCACAACCATCGTCAAGGTCTATCTGAACATCAGCAAGGACGAGCAGCGTGAGCGTCTGCAGAAGAGGCTCGACAACCCGGACAAGAATTGGAAGTTTCGTAGCGGCGACCTCGACGACCGCAAGCTGTGGGACAAGTATCAAGAAGCTTTCGAGGCGATGTTGTCCAGGACCTCAACCGAATACGCCCCGTGGTACGTGGTTCCGGCCAACCGGAAGTGGTACCGCAACTTGGTGGTCTCCCAGCTGCTCATCGACACGCTGACGGAGATGGACCCGCAGTTTCCCGAGCCCGAGGAGGACCTCGACGGGATAGTCGTCGAGTGAGCGGAGCTGACTAGCGGGCGAGCCGCCGGGCCTCAGCCTCGAGATCGATGGCCAAATAGGCCACTCGGTGCCCTGCCCCGCCGAAACGGCCCACCAGGTACTGACGGATATAGCGAGAGAGAAACCGCACGGGCCCGAGTTGACGCCACTGTCGCACATGCACAAGCTCGTGCTTGAGCAGGGACGTGAGTCTCTCCAAAGCCAGGGCCTCAGGGTCGATGAGGATGGTCGATCCAATCGTCATCGCACGCGTCTCGCGACCCCAGAGCGCACGTAGCCAACGCGGGGCCGGCCGAACAACCACGCCTTCAGGGCGGATCGGGTGAATCGCCTGTAGGAATTCGGACTCGAGAGCCGACCCGAGGAGACGGGCGGCAGGTTGCCTCATCAGCCGACCACGATGTTGACGAGGTTTGGCTCTCTGACGATCACTCGCTTGACGTCCTTACCGTCGATCCACTGCTGGACCTTTTCCGCCTTCAGGGCGAGCGTCTCGGCGTCTGCCGAAGAGATACCGGCGTCGACCTCGATGCGATCCCGCAACTTTCCGTTGACCTGCACCACCATCGTGACCCGGTCTCGCTCGACGAGCTCAGGGTCCCAGGTGGGCCAGGCCTCGACCGCAAGCATCGTGTCATGACCGGTGCGCTCCCACAGCTCGTGAGCAATGTGCGGCGCCATCGGCGCCAACAGCTTGGTCAGAATCTCAACAACCTCGTCGAAGTCCTTCCTGCTGATTCCTTCCCTGACTCGCTCGACAAGATCGTTGGTCACGGTCATGAGCGGCGGCACGGCTGTGTTGAAGTGGAAGCGATCGATGTCCTCGGTCACCTTCTTGATCGCTCGATGTGCTTCTGCCAGGAGCTCGGACGCGTCCGCCGACTCATCGAAGTCTTCGGTCTCGGTCGCAACGCGCCAGAGCCTGTCCAGGAAACGCAAGGTTCCATCTACACCGTTCGTGTCCCAGGCGGCGTCATCAGTGGGTGGCCCCATGAAGAGGTGATACAGCCTCAGAGCATCGGCTCCGTGCGACTCGAACAAGTCGAGAGGGTCGACGACGTTGCCCTTCGACTTGGACATCTTGGCGCCATCGAGCGTGATCATCCCCTGGGTGAACAGCCTGGCGAAAGGCTCTTCTACCGGCGCCAGCCCCATGTCGAAGAGGACCTTGGTGATGAAACGCGCATAGAGAAGATGGAGGACCGCATGCTCCACTCCCCCGATGTACTGGTCCACCGGCATCCAGTACCGGGCCTTGTCCGGCTCGAATATCGCCTCGGTGTTCTTTGGGTCCGTGAATCGGAGGAAGTACCAGGAAGAGTCGACGAACGTGTCCATTGTGTCGGTCTCCCGCCGTGCCGGCCCCCCACACGCCGGGCATGTCGTGTTCACCCATTCCTCGACTGTCGCGAGTGGTGAGCGTCCCTTCGGCGCATAGTCGGCGATATTGGGAAGGATCACGGGGAGCTGATCCTCAGGTACCGGAACGGTCCCGCATTCGTCGCAATAAACGATCGGGATTGGGCAACCCCAGTACCTCTGCCGAGATATCAGCCAGTCACGGAGGCGGTACTGGGTGGTGCCCTCACCAACCCCGGTCTGCTCGAGCCATTCGATGATCTTGCGTACGGCATCGTCTCGTTCCAGACCATTGAGAAAGTCGGAGTTGATGGTGACGCCGTCCCCGACATAAGCCTCTCCCGCGAAGTCGTCGGGCGGCTCGACGGTCCGAATGATCTCGATCCCGTACTTGGTGGCAAAGTCCCAGTCCCTTTGATCCTGCCCCGGCACAGCCATGATCGCGCCGGTTCCATAACCCATCAGCACGTAGTCGGCGATATAGATGGGAACCTCGCGGCCGTTGACCGGATTGATCGCAAAACGGCCGATGAACACACCGGTCTTGTCACCTTCTGCCATCCGCTCGATCTCGCTGGCACGGCCCGCTTCGCGGATATAGGCACGTGCCTCGTCCTCGACCTCGGCTCCTGCGATGAGGTCTTCGACCAGGGGATGCTCGGGCGAAAGTACGGCAAAAGTCATTCCGAATATCGTGTCGGGTCGGGTAGTGAAGACCTCGAAGGTCTGATCGGTGCCCGCGACTTGCATCGAGAAACTCGCTCCCTGCGACTTGCCGATCCAGTTGCGCTGCATGGTGCGAACGCGGTCGGGCCACTCGTCGAGCTGATCGAGATCGGCGAGCAGCCGCTCGGTGTAGTCCGTGATCTTGAAGAACCATTGCTCAAGGTTCCTTCGCTCGACCTCAGCACCGCATCGCTCGCAGTGACCGTCGACGACCTGCTCATTGGCGAGCACGGTCTGATCGCGGGGGCACCAATTCACAGGCGCCTCCCTCTTATATGCGAGACCCTGATCGAAGAGTTGTAGGAAGAGCCACTGATCCCACCGGTAGTACTCCTGGGAGTGGCTCGCCAGCTCGCGATTCCAGTCGTACATGGCCCCCAACTGTTTGATCTGGCGGGTCATCGTCGCAATCTGCGACTCGGTGTTCTCGCGGGGATGAGCGCCGGTGTCGATGGCTGCGTTCTCCGCCGGGAGGCCGAAGCTGTCCCAACCCATGGGGGACAACACGTTGAACCCAGCCATTGTCTTGTACCTGGTCAGGAGGTCACCGAAGGTGTAGTTGCGAACGTGGCCCTGGTGGAGAGCTCCAGATGGATAGGGGTACATGCAGAGGTTGTAGAACTTCGGCATCGACTCGTCGGCAGAGACCTCGAACACACCTTCATCGGCCCACCGGGCCTGCCACTTCGCCTCGATCGCCTTGTGGTCGTATGCCATGAGAGAGACAGGCTAATAAGCGAATCCGGCCAATCCGACTCGCTTGAAGAACGGATGCTCTTGACACGAAAAGCAGCCTCAGAACCATGACAGTACGCGTAGCGCTCCCTATTTCGGTAGCGTTGCGGATGCGCTTCTGGCTCAGACAGGGGTGCTTATCAACTAATGGAGGAAGAAGATATGAAACGAATGCGATGGTTAGCGCTCGTTTCGGTGATTGCGCTCGTTCTCGCAGCTTGCGGGGGCGACGGCACCGGCGACACAACTACCACCGCAGGCGAGACCACGACTACGGCGGGCGGCACGACCACTTCGGTCGAGCCCGACCCGGACTTTGAAGGGCGCGTACTCGACGCCGGCGGCTGTGACTATGGCGGCCGCGTTGAGAAGATCACCGCTCTCGATGAGTTCACCGTGGAGTTCGACCTATGTGGTCCGCATCCTGCTTTCCTCGCCCAGATCGCCTTCGGCGTCTTCGGCATCCAGCCTGAAGAGCACCTAGAGGCGACCGGCGGAGCGCCGCTCGACAACCCGATCGGGACCGGGCCGTACGTCCTGCAGGAGTGGGTCCGTGGTGACTCTGTGGTCTACCAGCGATTCGACGACTACTACGGGACCGTTGCCCCGCATCAGACGGCAGTCCTCAGATGGGCCACTGAGAGCGCAGGTCGCCTGACCGAGCTCGCAGCCGGCACAGCCGATGGAATTACTTTCCCCGGCACCGAGGACCTGGAAGACATCGAGGCCAACCCGGATCTCGTGCTGCTCGACAAGCCCGAGCCCAACATCTTCTACATGGGCTTCACCAACACGTTTGCCCCGTGGGACGACGTGAGGGTCCGTCAGGCAGTGGCGCTGGGAATCGACCGTCAGCGCATCGTCGACACCTTCTATCCAGAGGGTTCGGAGACGGCGTCCCACTTCACACCTTGTGTCGTGGAGAACGGCTGTGAGGGCGAGTCCTGGTACGAATTCGACGTAGAGGCGGCACAGCAGCTCCTGGCAGACGCCGGGCTGGCTGACGGCTTCGAAACGACGATCTACTACCGCGATGTCACTCGCGGCTACCTCCCGACTCCGGGAGACGTGGCCGCCGACATCCAGGCCCAGTTGCAGGAGAACCTGAACATCACGGCAAGCATCGAGCAGATGGAGTCGGCCGAGTTCATCCAGCAGTCCTCTGCGGGGAATCTCGACGGAATCCACTTGCTTGGCTGGACGGGTGACTACCCGCACGTGACCAACTTCCTGGACTTCCACTTTGCAGACACGAACCTTCAGTTCGGTGATCCGCACCCGGAGATCTACGAGGCCCTCAACGAGGCTTCGCAGCTCGCAGATGCGGCCGAGGCAGCACCGCTGTACGAGACGGCGAACAACGCCATCAAGGAATTGGTGCCGATGGTGCCAATTGCGCACTCTGCTGCGTTCTTCGCAGCAGCGGCCGACGTGGATGGTGCTTACGCACCGCCATGGGGTCAGGTGATGTTCAACTTCTGGGACAACGGAACCGACACCCTCGTCTTCTACCAGGGCAACGAGCCGATCTCGTTGTACTGCGCTGACGAGACCGACGGTGAGTCGCTCCGTGCCTGCGCCCAGGTGGTTGAGGCCCTCTACTCCTACACCCAGGAGGGCGAGGTCCAGCCTCAGCTTGCTGAGGAATGCGTGCCGAACGACGACCTGAGCGTCTGGACGTGCTCACTCCGCCAGGGTGTGCTCTTCCACGACGGCTCGACGTTCGACGCCAACGACGTCGTTGCCTCGTTCACGGCGGGTCTCGACGCATCGAGCCCGCTACACACCGGCAACAGCGGTGTGTTCGAGTACTACGACTACCTGTGGAACGGCCTGATCAACGCTCCTGAGAGCGACGGCTAGGCAGGAAACAGCCAATTGACTGAAAGGGGGAGACGCTCAGCGTCTCCCCCTTCGTCTACTCTCTGAATCCACTCAACAATGGTTGCCTACATCCTCAGAAGGATCCTCCTGGCCATCCCGGTGCTAATCGGGATAGTCGTGGTCGTGTTCTTCTTGATTCGGGCGATTCCCGGTGATCCATGCACCTCGCTCCTCGGCGAACGAGCCACCGAGGAAGCTTGCGAGCGTTTCAACGAGGCGAAAGGCCTCAACGAGCCGATCTACGTCCAGCTCGGTATCTATATGAGGGATGTCGTCACGTTCGATCTCGGCGAGTCGGTTCGCTTCTCGAGACCGGTCAACCAACTTCTCATCGAGCGTCTGCCCCTCACCATGGAGTTGGCTACTGCAGCTCTGTTCCTGGCTGTGATCGTCGGAATCCCTCTCGGGGTCCTCGCTGCCCGTCGACACAACACTTTCATCGACACTGGAACCACAGCGCTATCCAACGTCGGTGTCTCGATGCCTGTTTTCTGGCTCGGTCTGATGTTGAGCTACCTGTTCGCTGTAGTCCTCCGAGACACCTTCTTGCAACTGCCGCCCACGGGTCGATTATCCCCCGGAGTGATCCCCGATCCCTACTACGAAGTCTGGGGTTGGGAATTGACCCCGGATACCTTCTGGGCCACCTTGAACGAATTCCTCGGGAACTTCGTGTTCTTCAACTCCATCATCACCTCTCAATGGGATGTGTTCTGGGATGCTTTCAAGCACATGATCCTGCCGGCGGTCGCTCTGTCCACGATCCCACTCGCAATAATCACCCGCATCACCCGCTCGTCGCTTCTCGAGGTCATGGGCAAGGACTACATCCGAACCGCCCGAGCAAAGGGAGCGAGAGAAGGCTCAGTGGTCAGAGCCCATGCCTTGCGAAACGCCCTGCTGCCGGTCGTGACCATTGTCGGGCTTCAACTGGGAGCCCTTCTGGGGGGAGCTGTGCTCACGGAAACCGTCTTCAATCTCGCAGGGGTCGGCCGCGCCTTGTTCGACGCCATCACCGGACGCGACTTCGCCATAGTCCAGGGGTTCACCGTGATAATCGCGGGCGGATATGTCCTGGTGAATCTCCTCGTTGATCTCTCCTATGCGTGGCTCGACCCGAGGATTCGACTCGAATGACCAAAGAGATCACCGGCCGGCACAGCCGGCGGATGTCGCGCTCGGAGGCGATCGAGATGTTGGAGGCTCAGGCCGCCGGCCCGGAGCGGCTGTTCGAGCATCCGATGTCCCAGTGGCGTCTCGCTTTGAGGAGGTTCAGGGAACGCAAGAGCGGAATGCTCGGCCTGGGGATCGTCGTCTTCCTGATCCTCGTTGCCGTCTTCGCTCCCCTTATCGCGCCATATGAGCCCAACCAGGTTCTGATCGGGCGGGAAGATGTAGGGCCTCGTGAGCCACCGTGTGTGCACATCTTGGGTTGCGACGAGAGCCTTCCCCAGCACATCCTCGGGACCGACGCAAACGTGCGCGACGAGTTCAGCCGGGTCATCTATGGCTCACGGGTGAGCCTCAGCCTCGGATTCTTCACCGTGACCCTGGCCCTGGTGGTGGGGTCGACCATCGGCGCCATCGCAGGGTATCGAGGGGGCTGGCTGGACAACATCCTGATGAGACTCATGGACGTGATTCTCGGATTCCCCTCCCTCCTACTGGCCATCGCAATCGTCATGGTCCTCGGGCGGGGACTGCAAAACGCCCTGCTGGCCATCGCCGTTGTCACCATGCCGGGATACGCCCGGGTCATGCGAGCCCAGGTTCTGGCCATCAAAGAGAGCGACTACGTCTCTGCCTCGCAGGCTTTGGGGGCCTCACCCACCCGGATACTGATCCGGCGCGTGATACCCAACGCAATGACCCCCATCGTGGTGCTGGCGACGCTGGGTGTGGCCACAGCGATCCTCGAGGCCGCAGGCCTCTCCTTCCTCGGTTTGGGGGCGCAGCCGCCCACGGCTGAGTGGGGAACAATGCTGGCATCGGAGAGAAACAACGTCTTCACTTCCCCTCATCTGGTCTTCTTCCCGGGCCTTGCGATCATGATCACCGTGCTGGGCTTCAATCTCATGGGTGACGGGCTCCGGGATGCACTCGACCCGTCGCTGAACAAGTAGTGGTGATGTCGTGAGTCCCGCCCTACCTGAGCCGATAGAGAGTGAGCCTCTCATCGAGACCGACCGCCCACGCCCTGTTCCCGCCGGCGAGACGCTTCTAGAGGTTCGTGGCCTGAAGACGCACTTCGACACGAGGGACGGAGTGGTGAAGGCAGTGGACGAGGTCGACCTTCATGTGGACCGAGGTGAAGTACTTGGAATCGTCGGTGAATCGGGATGCGGCAAGTCGGTGACGTCGCTGTCCATCATGGGCCTGGTTCGAAACCCGGGAAAGGTCGTAGCCGGCCAGATACTCTTCGACGGCGTCGATCTCAGCCAGATGAAACAGGAGAAGCTGCGCAAGTTGCGTGGTGAGTCGATGTCGATGATCTTCCAGCAGCCAGGGTCGGCGCTGAACCCGGTTTACCGGGCTGGGGCCCAGATAAAGGAAGTCTTCGAGTTGCATCGCGAGTGGAGCGATAGCGTCGAGGAGGAGAAGGTCGTCGAGATGCTGGCAAAGGTCGGGATTCCTGACCCGAAGGCTCGAGCGCGAGCTTATCCCCACGAGCTATCCGGCGGTATGGCCCAGAGGGTGATGATCGCTATGGCCCTGGCATGTGAGCCCGAGCTTCTAATCGCCGATGAGCCAACGACCGCGCTCGATGTCACCATCCAGGCGCAGATCCTCGATCTCATGCGGGCTCTCCAAAACGACTTGAACACAGCCGTGATCCTGATCACGCATGATCTCGGCGTGGTTGCCGAGATGGCAGATCGAGTTGCCGTCATGTATGCCGGTGAGATCGTTGAGGAAACCGACGTTCGAAGCATTTTCAACGAGCCTCTCCATCCGTACACCCAAGGGCTCATCGGGTCGATACCGGTCCTCGGCGAGGTGAAGGAGCAATTGGCGGTTATCCCGGGAGTAGTTCCCTCACTCATCGACCTGCCTCAAGCATGCAGGTTTGCCGGGAGATGCCCGGCCCGCATCGAATATGGCCTCGAGATCTGCACGGATCGCAAGCCAAGCTTGATCGAGGTGGAGGATGGCCACAAAGTCCGCTGCTGGCTCTACGAGGAATACCCGAGCGACTGGCGCGCCGATGGCTGAGAACCTGGTCGAGATGAGGGAACTGGTCAAGCAATTCCCGGTGAAGAGCGGGCTGTTGCAGAGAGAAGTCGCCACGGTGAATGCAGTCGCCGGGGTGGATCTCGATGTGAAACGCGGCGAGACCCTTGGGCTGGTCGGCGAGTCGGGATGCGGCAAAACCACTCTGGGGCGAATGCTGGTCCGTCTCCTCGAGCCGACCAGCGGGACCATCAACTTCGATGGTCAGGATGTCACACATCTGTCCGACAGGGAGCTAAAGCCGTTCCGCAAACGGGTCCAAATCATCTTCCAGGATCCTTACAGCTCGCTCGACCCACGAGCTCAGGTCGGAGAGTCGATCGCCGAGGGCCTCCGCCTCCACGGCATCGGCGACAAGGACGAGCGCCGCGAACGTGTCACCGACATGCTCGAGCTGGTCGGCCTGAAGGCCGACCATGTGGGCCGTTACCCCCACGAATTCTCCGGCGGTCAACGTCAACGGATCGGGATTGCCAGGGCGCTGATCCTGAAGCCGGATCTCGTTGTCGCCGATGAGCCCGTGTCGGCACTCGATGTCTCGGTCCAGGCACAGGTGCTCAACTTGCTGAAGGAATTGCAGGATGAGCTCGATCTCACCCTCATGTTCATCGCCCACAACCTGGGCGTAGTGGAACACATCTCGAATCGAGTGGCGGTGATGTATTTGGGGAGGATCGTGGAGCTGACCGACCGTGACACGTTGTACGCGAACCCGCTTCACCCGTACACAGAGGCGCTCCTTTCGGCGATACCAATCCCCGACCCAGATCGTTCCCGGGATCGCCACATCCTTCAAGGCGAGATCCCGTCACCACTCAACCCACCTTCCGGCTGTCACTTCCACCCCCGTTGCCCCATCGCACGTCAAGGCCTCTGTGACGTTGAGGACCCGAGACTCATGGAGGGCCCGGACGAGGTCGACCACCTCGCTGCCTGCTGGCTCCGCGCCGGTGACCGGGCTGTAGCCGGGGTGTAGGTTTCCTTTCGACTCCCCAAAGTCCGACCGGTATCTTCAACCTCATGGAACGTGTAGGTGTAATCGGTGGCGGTCTCATGGGCTCGGGGATTGCGGAAATCTGCGCCCGTGCCGGTAGCCAGGTCGTTGTTCACGAGATAAACGCGGAGGCGGCGGAGGCCGCTCTGGGCCGGGTCCGCAAATCGCTAGCCAGGGCGGTGGAACGGGCAAAGCTCGAGGAGACCGAGAGCGATGAGATCCTTGGTCGAATCGACTTTTCAACCGACATCAGCGAACAGGCCGACCGTCAGATCGTCATCGAAGCCGCAACCGAGAACGAAGAGCTGAAGAAGGAGATCTTCTCCCAGCTGGACGAACTCGTCGATGACGGTGCAATCCTTGCTTCGAACACCTCATCGATCCCGATCACCCGTCTGGCAGCGGCTACCAAGCGGCCAGGGAACGTGGTGGGCCTCCACTTCTTCAATCCCGTTCCGGTCATGGCTCTTGTCGAGCTCGTGACCACCGTCCTCACCGACGAAGCAGTGGCAGACAGAGCATCAGCGTATGCCGAGTCGCTCGGCAAGACCGTCATCCACGCCAAGGATCGGGCCGGTTTCATAGTCAACATGCTGTTGATTCCCTACATGATCAACGCGATCCGGATGTACGAAGCCGGGTTCGCCTCCGCCCAGGACATCGACGCTGGGATGAGACTCGGGGCCAACCACCCCATGGGGCCACTCGAATTGACCGACTTCGTCGGCCTGGACACCACAAAGTACGTTGCCGACGTTCTCTTCGATGAGTTCAAGGATCCCGCCTACGCCTCTCCCCCTCTGCTGACTCGAATGGTTGAGGCGGGGCTCCACGGGCGGAAAACCGGCCGCGGCTTCTACGACTACGACTGAGCCCGCTCTTCGGCGTGCGCCTTGAGGCGCTGAAGCGTCGAGTCCCACATTCGGGCTCGTCGGGATAGCCACGTCAGAGCCACCTCAAAAGCATCTGGCGAAGGGCGGAAGATAGTCTCACGCCCCACGTGCTCAGAGCTGAGCAAACCCGCGGCCTCCATCTCCGCGAGATGACGGCTCACGGCCTGCCGGGAAATCGGTAGGCGGCCGGATAGTTCGGTAGCCGTCCCTTTGCCTTCGGCCACCAGCCAATCGAGTAGGGCTTGGCGTGTCTCGTCCCCTAGAGCCCAGAAGATCCGGTGCGTCTGCTCGGCGATCATCAGACCATCGGTCGAATGCTCGCCAGGTATATCTTGAGATCGTCCAACTCGGACTCCCATCCCCGCGTGTTCTCCTCGAGCGCCGACTCGGCGACGTCCTCAGGCAACGCGCTGAATCCAGATTCGGTGAGCCTGACACGTGTGCCTTCCGTCGTCGTCTCGAGCTCGAACTCGACAAGGGTCGAATACGAATCGGACACCGAAGCGCCATTCTGCAGGGCCCAGCGAAAGCTGAAACGACTGGGTCGCTCCACGACCTCCACAACGGCGTCAAAGGCGTCGTCATACTCGGACCATCCGAAAGAAGCACTGCCACCCGGCCGGAGGTCGACGCTTGCCGAATCTCCGAACCACTCCGAGAGCGACTCAGCACTGGTCAAGGCCTTCCACACCACCTCGATCGGTGCGGCAACCTCGATCTCCCTCTTGATCTCGTCGATTCTCATGAGCCTCCTCCGGTTCCTCCGACAATACGCAATAGCAATGTTGCGCGTATAAACGCAACATATCCATTGCGCGTATGAAAGTCAAGCGACGACTGAGTTGGTCAGGGTCGACTGGAGGACAGAATTGAGATGATCTCGTCGAGATCTGCGTGATCCCCTGCGAAGTCCTCGAAATCCTCGTACAAGACCTCGCCGCCCGGCCCGATCACGAGGGTCGCCCCAAGCTGCATCGGGCGTCGGCCCAGATTGTGCTGGCGCTTACCTTTCAGCGTGGCGCGGGCGCCGGCCACCACCTGCCTCGGCCGCACCAGCGAACCCATCGTGAGGGTGTTGGTGCCGACGATGCCAGCTGCCTCGCCCTCTTCATCGAGGAGGACTTCGAAGGGAACCGACTCGTCCTCGATGAACGCCATGGCGTAGCGGCGACCACCCGTTCCGATGGCCGTCACGTCGGCACCGGTGTCGAGAATCTCCTGGTATCGCTTGCGGACCTGACCGGCCCGTTCCCGGCAAGTGAGTCAGCCGAAGTGACGGAGGAAGAGGATGACCCGGGGGTTCTCCTGCCAGCGATCACCCAGACGATGCTCATTTCCCTCAGGGTCGACCAGTATCTGGTCGGCCAGGGCAGAGACATCAAACGGCATCAGCAAATCCTAGAACCTTATGAGGGGTGGCCGAACTCGGAGACATAGCGCTCCAACAGTCGCAGCCACACCTCGCTCAACGTGGGGAAAGACGGTATCGCGTGCCACAGCTTGCCGATTGGCACCTGGGCCGACACGGCGATCGTCGCCGAGTGCAGAATCTCTGAGGTGCGCGGCCCGACGAAGGTGGCACCGACGATAACCCCGCGCACTCCGTCGATGATGAGCTGACAGGTTCCTCCATAACCCTTACCGACGATACCGGCGGCTGCCGTGTCCCCGATGTCGTATCGGACTGTCCGCACATCGTCGAAGTGCTCCCGGGCATGTTTCTCGGTGAGACCAACGGCGGCGATTTCGGGAGTCGTGAAAACGACCCGAGGAACGGCGACATCGTCCCCCCAGGCGTGCGTCTCGATACCACGTATGTGCGCGCCCGCGATCCGGGCCTGGTACTTCCCGGAATGGGTCAACAGCGACCGACCGTTCACGTCTCCCACGGCGTACAACCAACCGCCTTCAACTCCTTTGACAACCAGGTGCTCATCGACCTCGATCACGTCTCCGCCTGCGAGGCCGACCGCCTCCAGGCCGATTTCCTTGGTATTCGGCGACCGCCCGGTCGCTACAAGAAGGTGGTCGGCTTCAAGCTCGATGTCCTGACCATCTCCGAGTGTGACCATGAGCCTGATCTCATCGCTCGCGGCGGTGACGCGTTGCGTCTCTGCGCCGGTGTGAACGACGATTCCAAACCGGTCAAAAGAGTCAACTAGCTCTTCACCGACGAAGGGCTCCTCATGGGGAAGGAGACGATCGTCCAACTCGACGATGGTTACCTCCTCGGCTCCGAGGAGCTTCCAGGCCTGGGCCATCTCGACGCCGACGGCGCCACCGCCAAGGACGACGAGCCGACGAGGGACGTCGTCGGCTGTTGTGACGTCCCTGTTATCCCAGACGGGCACGTCTTCGAGCCCGTTGATCGGGGGCATGGCCGCCGAGCTTCCGGTGGCGATCACCACGGCCTTGTTCGCCTCGAGGGTAAGGACGGGCATTCCCGGTCGATGCACCTCGACCAACTTGTCGCCAGCCAGCACTCCCCGACCCCGGATCAGCTCGATGTCATTCTCCTCGAGCCACTCGACTTGCCCGGAGTCATCCCAATTCGATGCGAGTGCATCGCGTCTATCGAGAGCCTCGGCGACGTCCAATTGCCCGGTCACAGCGCCTCGCGCTCCGGGAACGCGCCCCACCTCGTTCAACGCCTCCCCGGGGCGAAGCAAGCCTTTCGAGGGCATGCATGCCCAATAGCTGCATTCGCCGCCGACCAGGTTCGTCTCGATCAATGCAACGCTGAGGCCGTCGCGTCCCGCGTAGTCGGCAGCGTTCTCACCGGCGGAGCCGCCCCCGATCACGATGACGTCGAATCTCTCCGTCTCAGTCACAAAGTCTCAATCTCGTTGGTAACGAAGTCACTCTGCCATAGCCCCAGGGCTGTGATGGCGGAGGTGGCGTTGCGTCGGGAGTTGGTCAGGCCGCGAGCGTGCCGCCGAACACCTGCCACGCCAACGCAGACTTGGCGATGAGGCTGAGAAGCACGTATGTCGACTCGCCATAGACATAGTTCTTCCACTTACCAATCTCCCGATATTGGAGGACCATCACGATGGCAAACACGTTGAAGAACAGGAACAGCGAGATGAAGATCCCGTACACAAATCCGGGTGGGTTCGCTTCGAAGCCGGGGCTCAACAGGTAGATCCCGATCGCAATCCACGGGATCGCACCGGCGATCACGCCGAACCAATACGGCAGCCAACCTGTGTCGGGGCCGGGCGACTCGTATTTCTCCTGGAGCAGGCCGAAGAGGATCATGGATGCATTGACACCTGCGAGGGCGATCAACGCCGCGATGTCGGCTATGCCTGTGAGCAGTGCGATGAGCACGACCATGATCGATGACGAGAGTGAGTATTCGATCCAACGGGCGTAGTTCCGCTTCTCCCTGAGGTTCCGGATGTACCAGTCGTTGATCCCCGGCGCAACGATCAGGAAGTGGGCCAGAGCCGAGAGGAAGAGGAAGATCGCAACTCCCCACGCGATGCTGACGTCGAACAGCGGTTCGGGAGTCGGCGTCCCAACACCGGGTGGGCCGTCCATGAACGTGCCGATCACTGGCAGGGTGAAGTCGTTTGCCAGTGCTAGGACGAGAACGCCCTGGCCGGCGTGCAGCACACCCATTACGAAGTTGTAGACGCGAAGGCGCGTCCGAGGTATTGATTCTGTTGCCTGCATATCACTCCTTCGCTGCCGGCCTCAACCCCGGATGATCCCTGGTTCGCGACACCCCTACCGGGCGAGGAACTCCTTGTACCAGTGGCCGCTGTCCTTGATGGTTCGTTCCATTGTGTCGTAGTCGACTCGAACAATCCCGAAACGCTTGGAGTAGCCCTTCGCCCATTCGAAATTGTCCAGGAGAGACCACACGAAGTACCCGATCACATCGACGCCCTGTTCCATCGCACCCGCTACGGCTGCTATGTGAGACTCGATGTAGTCCGTTCGCCTTTGATCGTGGATCGCTCCATCATCCGCCACTTCGTCTGCATAGGCGGCTCCGTTCTCGGTGACCATCATCGGTATTGGACCGTACTCATCGTGGGTCCTCTGCAGCGTCCAGGTGAGCCCCACTGGCTCGACTCCCCATCCCATCTCAGTCAGTTCACCAGGCGGTTCGACGATGTCGACGTTCTCGACGCCGGGCCACGAGGCAAGGCTCGCCCCGGCCCGATGCTGGAAACGGTTTATGTTGTAGTAGTTCACACCCAGCACGTCGATCGGCACCACCGACCTCGCGAGTGCATCGAGATCGACACGCTCTTGAACACCGAGTTTGCGGTGGTAATCGAGGATCTTCTCTGGATAGGTGCCCCGAAAGACTGCATCTAGAAACAGACGATTGTTCACTGCGTCGACGCCATCGGCGACCTCGAGGTCGGCCGGCGATTCGGTAGCGGGCCAAGCCGGGATCAGGTTGAGGACGATGCCCAGTCGACTGGCATCGCTGACCTCGCGCATCCGGGCGACAGCGGCGTGATGGGCGAGCATCAGATTGTGGGCCACGACGAAGGAGTCACCGGGATCGGTGTGGCCGGGTGCGTGCTCCCCATCGCTGTGCCCGAGGAACGCCGAACACCAAGGCTCGTTGAGAGTCGACACGCTCCAGAAGAGATCGCCGATCTCCTCCATCACCATCGCCGCATAGGCCGTGAACCACTCGACCGACTCTGGGTTGCTCCATCCGCCGCGGTCTTGGAGTGCCTGGGGAAGGTCCCAGTGGTACAGAGTCGCCACAGGCCGAATGTCGGCCGTCATGAGCGCTTCGCACAGTCGGCGGTAAAAGTCGAGGCCCTTGCGATTCGGCTCTCCGACTCCGTCGGGCAGTACTCGCGACCACGACAACGAGAACCTGTATGCATCGACACCAAGCTGTTCGAGGATCGAGACGTCTTCTGTGTAGCGGTGGTAGTGGTCGGCGGCGACATCACCGGTGTCGCCGTTCAACGTCTTTCCCGGCGTGTGCGCAAAAGTGTCCCAAATCGACGGGCCTCGACCATCCTCGTTCACGGCACCCTCGATCTGGTAGGCAGCTGTCGCCGCACCCCAAATGAACGCCTCCGGGAAGTCGGACGATTTCAGATTCATGTGCGTCTCCTTCCCGCCCACGGTACCGGGGAGTGAATCGCGTGACGAAGCGGGGACGAAGCGGAGACGAAGCGCAGACGAGGAGGGCGGCGACCTTCTTCGAAGGTCACAGAGCAGCACAACAGATGCCCGTTTGCGCTCAACGGGCACCTGCTGGCGTCAAGTGAATACGCCGTGTCTCAGGTTGCCGACGGGGTTGGTCCGCCGGGTCGCGTGTGATGGCTACTTGTTCTTGCCCGGGGCCGAGCCAGAGTTGCCGGGTGAAGCGGGCTTTCCTTTGCCGTTGCCGTTCCCGTTCCCTTTGCCGTTGCCGTTCCCTTTGCCGTTGCCGTTGCCGACACCTTCACTGTCTTCTTCGGCTTCCTCACCAGTTGGCTTGGCCTTGTCGCAGTCAGCTTCGACAGACGTGAAATCGACCTCTCCCGTCGTAGCCGGGTCCGAGGAATCGGAGTCAGACTCGCCGACCTTCACCTGTTGCGGGCCTTTCCCGAGATCCGAGCCAGCGAGATGACGGACGAGGCAGCCCCGGCCCGTGCCCTCGAAGAGACTGTTGAACAGCTTCATGAACATTCCATGGTTGACCTGACCGCTCGGTCCAGTGACATCGGCGGCAACCACACCACACGGGCCGTCGGCACCTTCGTAATCCGCGGGACCATCGGCCGGCTCCACCCCTTCGTCGAGCTCGTCTTCGGGACGTGCCGGAAATGCGACAACGCCATCCTCGTCTTCGAGCCCGTCGACCGGGATCACGCCACTCTCGCCCTCTTCCCCGTAGGTGGCGGTCAGAGTGCCGTTTTCGAGCGTGCAGTCGTATTGACCGCCGAGGACGGAGATATTCCAAACCAAGAGACGATTGACCAGGTCGTATCCGAAGCTGAAGAGAGTGTCATTGCGTGTGTCCTCGGGCTCCTCGACGTCGTGCGAGTCGGCCAGCGCAATACCAGATGTCATGAGCATGGCCGCAACGACCGCGGCAGCAAGAAAGCGAGTACGTTGCGATCGAGAGTTTCCAGGCTTCATCGTCCCCTCCATGGGTTAGCGGGCTCCCAGCCGTCCCCGCTAAGTAATCGCCATCTGTGCCGATGGGGTTACGGGTAGCCCCCGAACCGTGACCTCAAACCGTGAACGACTGGCCCCAGTCGAGATCCACCACATCGATCCCGTCGCCTTCGAGTGCGCCGGCGACAGTCTTGCGAACCCACGCCCGCCCGGAGTCGCTGAGGTAGAAGTCATGGACGGGGACGACTGTCTTCGGTTGGAGCTGCCTCGCCAGCTCGACGGCGCCGGTCATCGACCCCCAGGGCGCCATCAGCGGCAGGGCGATGATGTCCGCCGACCTCGTCACCTGACGGCTATCTCCAGGATGGGTGAACAGACCGTCGATCGTGAAAGACCGATTTGGTGGCGTTGCCCCGTTGGGGATCATCTCGTGGGGGACGTCTTCGATCGAGACCCCTGGTGGAACGTCGACTTCCACAGGGATGGATCTCTCTTCGAGGAGACTTCGCACTGCGCTATTCGAATACACGACCAGGTCGGAACGGCGCTCGATCAACCAGGACAGAAAGTCCGGACTCACATGATCTCCGTGCTCATGTGTGACGAAGACGCGGGTTACATCCCCTATCGAGTCGAGATCGATCAGGTCGGAGCCGAAGGTGTGAAACCCGGGATCGAAGAGTGTGGCGTCGTCATCGGCTGTGACGAGCACGCAAGAGTCGGTGAGGCGCTGGATGGTGGGCATGAGACAAACCTATACATCAATCTGTGCATATGGCCGGGTGGCCGTCTCAGCCGGAAAGTGCCGCCATCCCTTCCTCGATGGTGATGACCGGCTGGTAGCCGAGCTCTGCTCGCGCCTTGCGGTCATCAACGACCATCGCATGACTCACCATCGAAGCCTCCACCCTGTTGACTGGAGGGTGGGAATCCAATCGCAGCAGCCTCCAGGCGCCCTCCATCGCCGCTCCGGCTGCTCGCATCAGCCAGCCAGGGACGGAGCCGAAGTCATCGGGAATCCCAGCGGCCGCCAGGTAAGCGGAGGCAAACTCGCGAAAAGTCAGAGGCTCCCCGTCGGTGACGTTGTAGATCTCCCCCGGGCTGCCTCGCTCAGCCGCCAGGACAAGCGCTTCCACGAGATTGAGGACATGACATGTAGAGCCCGGGTGAGACCCGCCGTCAACCCAGCGGAACACGCCGCGCTCCACCTTCTCCAGCAGGCCGGGCAACCAAGTTTCATCCCCCGGGCCCCAAACCAGTCGAGGGCGACACACGACGGTCTCCAGCCCATCCCCGTTGGCCTCTACCACCATTCTCTCCGCCATCGCCTTGGTCTCGGCATATGGGCTGAGATGGCCACTCAGTGGCACGGGTGTTTCCTCGGTCACACCATCAAGTGCACGGCCATCCAGGAAGACCGACTCAGTGGACACGTAGACAAGTCGACGGACGCCGGTCTCTCTTGCCGCGTCAAGGACATTCGCTGTGCCCACGACGTTTGTTTCCCACATCTCTTCAGAGTTGCCGCCACTGCCCACACTGGCGGCCAGGTGGAACACCCGGGTCGAACCAGCCATGCCTTTTTCGATGGCGGGAGTGTCGGAAAGGGATCCTCTGATCGGCTCCGCGCCCAGCCCGGAGACCCGCGCGTCGGCTGAATCGGTGCGAGCCAGAGCAGCAACCGCCTCACCGTCGGCGACAAGACGCGCAATGAGGTGGCCGCCGACGAAGCCGGACCCGCCTGTCACGAAGACTCTCACTCGACAGCTCGGTTCACTGGCGATGGAGATTAGACGAGCGCCTTCGCAGCGAATCCCCTGATCCACCTATCGTTGGTGGCGAAATGCCCAAGTCCCAAGCAATCCAGAGTCGCCTCACCGACGAGGACATCTATCTATGGAATGAGGGCACCCATTTCCGGCTGTACGACAAGCTCGGCGCACATCCGGGCGATGACGGGACCTACTTCGCCGTCTGGGCACCCAACGCCGACAAGGTGTCGGTGGTTGGCGATTGGAACGGATGGGACCCCGAGACCAACCCGCTCACCCCCAGGGGCACGTCGGGGATATGGGAGGGTGTGATTCCCGATGTCGATAAGGCAGCTGCCTACAAGTATCGAATTGCCAACGGCAGTCATGTCGTCGAAAAAGCCGACCCCTTCGGCTTTCACCACGAGACACCTCCACACACAGCCTCAAAGGTATGGGACCTCGAGTACGTCTGGGGCGACGACCATTGGATGAAGACGCGGGGCGAAGCAAACAGCCTCACCTCGCCGATCAGTGTCTACGAAGTCCATCTCGGCTCATGGCGACGCGGCGAGGAAGGCCGCCAGCTCAGCTATGCAGAGCTTGCCGAGCAGTTGAGCGAGTATGTCGCTGATCTTGGATTCACCCATGTGGAACTGCTCCCGGTGATGGAGCATCCCTTCTACGGCTCCTGGGGCTATCAGACAACGGGCTACTTCGCTCCGACCAGTCGCTACGGGACACCCCAGGACTTCATGGCGCTGGTCGATCAGCTCCATCAGGCCGGCATAGGCGTCATCCTCGACTGGGTCCCCTCGCATTTCCCCACCGATGAGCACGGTCTTGGTCTCTTCGACGGAACCCATTTGTTCGAGCATGCCGATCCACGGCAGGGATTCCAGCCCGACTGGAGCACTTACGTCTACAACTACGGGCGCTCCGAAGTTCGGTCGTTCTTGATCAGCAACGCCCTCTTCTGGCTGGATAAATATCACATCGACGGACTACGCGTCGATGCCGTGGCCTCGATGCTGTACCTGGACTACTCGCGCAAGGAAGGCGAGTGGATACCGAATATCCACGGAGGACGGGAGAATCTCGAGGCGATTTCCTTCCTTCAGAAGCTCAACGAGACCATCTACCTCGAGTACCCGGACACCCAAACAATGGCTGAAGAGTCGACGGCCTGGCCCGGTGTGTCCCGACCCACCTTCCTTGGCGGCCTCGGGTTTGGCCTCAAGTGGGACATGGGCTGGATGCACGACACCCTCGTCTACATGTCGAAAGAGCCGGTCCACCGCAGCTACCACCATCACGAGCTGACATTCCGCGCCGTCTACGCGTTCAGCGAGAATTTCATGCTGCCGCTGTCACACGACGAGGTGGTCTACGGCAAGCGATCGCTCCTCGAGAAGATGCCCGGAGACGACTGGCAGAAGTTCGCGAATCTGCGCCTGCTCCTCACGGCGATGTACACCCAGCCGGGGAAGAAGCTGCTGTTCATGGGAGCCGAGATCGCGCAGCGATCAGAATGGGACCACGAACGGCAGCTCGAGTGGCATCTGCTGGACCACGGCGCCCATCAGGGGATCTCCCGTTTGACGGGCGACCTGAATCGTCTCTACCGGGAAGAGCCGGCCCTTCACGAGCTGGACTGCGACCCGGCCGGCTTTGAATGGGCTGTTCCCAATGACTCGGCCAATAGCGTGCTCGCCTTCCTCCGTAAGTCGAGCGACGGCTCGACCATCCTCGTCATTCACAACATGACGCCCATCCCGCGCCATGCATACAGGGTTGGGGTTCCCGAGCCCGGGGAGTGGGAGGAGCTGCTCAACTCCGACGCTGCTCCTTACGGAGGGTCGGGTCAGGGCAATCTCGGTGGGGTCGACACAGGGCCTTTGGCTGTGCCCCACCACGGCCAGCCGCATTCCATAGATCTGACGCTTCCCCCGCTTGGAAGTCTCATATTGCGTTACCGAGAGCACTCCGACCGGGACGAGGACTGACGAAGGAATGGCGAACACACCAGCGACCGACAGACGCGTCGTCATCGAGGCGGTATCCCCCAAGGTCGACTGTGGGCGTTTTGCCGCCAAGTCCGTAGTCGGCGATCCGATTGTCGTGAAAGCGAAGGTCTTTGCGGACGGGCACGACGCAGTCGTCGCCGTCTTGGAGCACAGACGGTCCGGCAACGACACCTGGAACGAAACGCCGATGGACTTCCTGGGCAATGACAGCTGGGAGGCGACATTCACGGCCGACGAGCTCGGAACTTGGGAGTACCGAATCACGGGCTGGGTCGATCACTTTGTCAGCTGGGCCGAGGGCTTGAAGAAGAAGTTCGAGGCCGGCGTCGTATCCGACGTCGACCTGGCCATCGGCGCGGAGCTGCTGGCAGCAGCGTCAGATAGGTCGAAGGGAAAGCCTGCAAAGACGCTCCAGGGTCATTCCAAGACTCTTTCCGACACGAGCATCCATGAGGAGGTGCGCGTAGGGCTCGCTCTTTCCGAAGAGGTAACCCAGCTGATGGGTGCTCACCCCGATCGCAGCCGAGCCACGACGCTGGAGAATCCTCTGCCGGTAATCGTGGACCGCCAAGAGGCGGTCTTCTCCAGCTGGTATGAGTTGTTCCCTCGCTCGTGGTCGACCGAGCCAGGACGTCACGGAACCTTCGCCGATGTCGAGGCACACCTCGACTATGTCGACGACCTGGGATTCGACGTCCTCTACCTGCCGCCCATCCACCCGATCGGGGAGAAGTTCCGAAAAGGGCCCAACAACACGCTTGACGCCGGCCCCAAAGACCCTGGAGTGCCATGGGCAATTGGGTCGAAGGACGGCGGGCACATGGCCATACACCCCGAACTCGGGACCGCCGAGGACTTCCGGTCACTTGTAGATGCGGCGGCCGAGAAGGGAATATCCATTGCCCTTGACATTGCCCTTCAGGTGTCACCCGACCACCCGTGGGTCGACGAGCACCCGGAGTGGTTCAAGCACAGGCCTGACGGCACCATCCAATACGCCGAGAACCCGCCGAAGAAGTACCAGGACATCTACCCAATTGACTTCGAAACGAGCAATCCAGAGGCGTTGTGGAAAGGACTCAAAGAGGTCTTCGATCATTGGATCGACCAAGGCGTGAAGATCTTCAGGGTCGACAACCCGCATACCAAGTCGTTCTCATTCTGGGAGTGGCTGATCACAGAGACGCGCACGGCGCATCCGGATGTGATCTATCTAGCCGAAGCCTTCACCCGTCCCGCCGTCATGCATCGCCTGGCCAAGCTGGGCTTCAACCAGTCGTACACCTACTTCGCCTGGCGCAACTCGAAGAGCGAGTTAATCGAATACATGAGTGACCTGGATGAGGTCTCGGATTTCTTCCGCCCCAACTTCTGGCCCAACACTCCTGACATCCTCACCGAGATGCTCCAAACAGGCACGAGAGCAGCGTTCGTCAGTCGCGTAGTTCTCGCCGCGACTCTCAGCGCGAGCTATGGCATCTACGGGCCTGCGTTCGAGTTGATGGAGCACCAGCCCCTCAGACCTGGCTCCGAGGAGTACCTCAACTCCGAGAAGTATCAGATTCGTCAGTGGGATCTGAGAAGCGGGCGCAGCCTCGCACCGCTCATCACACAACTGAACAAGGCTCGCCGTGCGCATCCGGCGCTGCAACGCAACGGAAACCTCGTGTTCCACGACACCGACAACGAAATGATCCTCGCTTACTCGAAGAGCTCCGGCACCGACACGGTCTTGGTCATCGTCACGCTGGACCCACATCACACCCAATCGGCGTGGGTCGACCTCGACCTCGCTGCTCTGAGGCTCGAGCCAGAGCAGCAGTATCAGCTCCATGACCTTCTGACGGATCGACGCTATGTCTGGACGGGATCCCACAACTTCGTGCAGCTCGACGTAGAGGGAACACCTGCCCATGTCTTTCACGTGAGGCGCCAAACGAGGACCGAGCAGGACTTTGACTACTACATCTGAGCCAAGGTGGTACCACGACGCTGTCATCTACGAGGTGCACGTCCGCGCCTTCAGGGATGAGAACGGCGACGGCATCGGTGACTTCCGCGGCCTCACCAGCAAGCTCGACTACCTGCGAGATCTCGGCGTCACCGCGATCTGGATTCTGCCCTTCTACCCGTCCCCCTTGAAAGACGACGGCTACGACATAGCCGACTACCTGTCGATCAACCCGTCGTACGGCACCATGCGGGACTTCAAGCGCTTCCTCAGGGAGGCGCACGCCCGAGACCTGAAAGTCATCACAGAGCTCGTCATCAATCACACGTCAGACCAGCACCCCTGGTTCCAGAGGGCGAGACGCGCTCCAGAGGGAAGCCCCGAGCGCGACTTCTATGTGTGGTCCGACACCACCGAGTTGTACTCCGACGCTCGCATCATCTTCCAGGACACGGAGTCGTCCAATTGGACTTGGGATCCGATAGCCAAGGCCTACTACTGGCACCGGTTCTTCTCGCATCAGCCCGATCTCAATTTCGAGAATCCTGCGGTTCATGAAGCCATCTTCGAGACACTGGATTATTGGCTCGAGATGGGTGTCGACGGACTTCGCCTCGACGCGGTCCCCTATCTGTATGAACAAGACGGGACGATGTGCGAGAACCTCGACCGCACTCACGACTTTCTCAAGAAGCTCCGAGCTCACGTCGACGACAACTTCGAGGATCGGATGCTCCTCGCCGAGGCAAACCAATGGCCCGAGGACTCCGTGGCCTACTTCGGAGACGGGGATGAGTGCCACATGGCATTCCACTTCCCACTGATGCCCAGGATGTTCATGGCCCTCCGGATGGAGAGCCGGTTCCCCATCATCGACATCCTCGAGCAGACGCCCGAGATCCCGGAGTCGTCCCAGTGGGCGATCTTCCTGCGCAATCACGACGAGCTGACACTCGAGATGGTGACCGACGAGGAGCGCGACTACATGTACCGCGTCTATGCGGGTGATCCGCAGATGCGGATCAACGTAGGCATCAGGCGTCGACTCGCGCCGCTGCTGGCCAACAACCGCCGTGAGATCGAATTGATGAACGGGCTTCTGCTGTCCCTGCCTGGAGCGCCCGTCATCTACTACGGCGACGAGATCGGCATGGGAGACAACTTCTATCTAGGCGACCGCAATGGTGTGAGGACCCCGATGCAATGGTCGGGTGACCGCAACGCAGGGTTCTCCGAGACGAATCCGCAGAAGCTCTACTTTCCGGTGATAACCGACCCCGAGTACCACTACGAGGCGGTCAACGTGGCGATCCAGCGGGACAACCCGAACTCCCTCTGGTGGTGGATGAAGCGGGCCCTGCGGATAAGGAGGAGCCTGCCGGAGCTATCGAGAGGAACGCTCGAGTTCGTCAACTCCGACAACCCGAAGGTCCTCACCTTCCTGCGCAGACTCGAAGACAAAGCGGTGCTCGTGGTCGCCAACCTCTCCCGTCACACCCAGCCTGTCTCTCTTGAGCTGGAAGAATTTGCCGGGTACTCGCCGGTGGAAGTCCTGGGAAGGGCTCGCTTCCCGCAAGTAGCCGAAGAGCCCTATCCGATGACAGTCGGACCTCACGAGCTCTTCTGGTTCTCCATGGCGCCGGCCGAGTCGGAAGCCGACGAGCACGAGACACCACGCATCAATCTAAGGGGCCAGCTCAGCAGTGTCTGGAGGGCCAGAGCCCAGCTCCAGCGCGCCCTGGCCGCCGATATCGTCCATAGACGGTGGTTCCGCAGCAAAGCCAGGACGATTCGTGAGACGGATCTCATCGACATCCTCGAGGTCCCCGGAACCGGAGCGCGCATCGCGTTCCTCAGAGTGGACTACGTCGAAGGCGACCCCGAGAACTATGTGATTCCGCTCTCGATGGCGTCGGGCCCCGAAGCGCTCCGAGTGTCCACCGAGATACCCGAGTCAATCATTGCAACGGTCCATGCACCAGGTGAGGAAGACGCTGTCCTCTACGACGCAATGCAGGACGAGCAGTTCTCCAAGGCTTTGCTCCGCCTCGCGGGCAGCACCAAAAAGGTCAAGGGCAGACGGGTGGTCCTGTCTTCCGGCAACTTCCCTGGATCCCGGAGGCTGGCGAAGGCGACGACAGACGCCCCCGTCCGAATGGGGGGCCTCGAGCAGACGAACACCTCGGTCTTCTTTGGGGAAGACCTGATGATGAAGCTGTTCCGAAAGGTTGAGGCGGGACCAAACCCGGAGGTCGAGGTGGGTCGCTTCTTGACGAAGGGCGCAAAGTTTCCCCATACACCAGAGACCAAAGCACTCGTGGAGGTGGAGGTCGATGGTGAAGCCTCGGCGTTGGCTTTCTTCCAAGAGTTCGTCCCGGCACAGGCCAACGCTTTCGACCACTTCTATGACAATGCCTTGATCACCCTGGAGACCATCGCCGCCAAGCTCGGCGAAGTCGGTGACCCTCCCAAGAGAAGCCATCCCTTGGACGTGACCGAGAGGCAACTGGAGGCGGGGCGAGAGTTGATGGGTCCTCTGATGGTTGATGCCAGGCTCCTGGGTCAGCGGACGGGTGAGCTCCACCTCGCCCTCGCCTCCGACCCGACTCATCCGACCTTTGGCACCCAACCGATCTCTACATTGCAGCTGCGCTCGCTCTACCAGGCGATTCGCTCCACGGTCCGCACCAGTGTCGGCCTCCTCAAGCGCCGCCGCGCACATCTCCCTGACGATGACGCCGAGCTGGTCAACGAGCTGATCGAGGCTGAAGGCGACCTTCTGGCGCACATCAAGGAGGTCATGTCGGCAAGAGTCGAGGTAGACCGGATCCGGATCCACGGTGATTACCACCTCGGTCAGGTCCTCTACACCGGAAAGGACTTCATCATCATCGACTTCGAGGGCGAGCCACAGCGGCCGCTGTCGGAGCGCCGTCTGAAGCGCCTGGCGCTACGCGATGTCGCGGGCATGGTGCGGTCTTTCAACTACGCGATGTTGATGGCCCTCCAACAGGTGTCGGATCAAGGACCGGGCGAGGAGGGGAAGGAGTTCCTTGCCGAGTGGGCTCAGTCTCTGCATCGACTGCTGGCCGCAGAGTTTCTCAATGGCTACCTCAAAGCTGTCGACGGGGCATCGATAGTGCCCACGGACATCGAGCAGACCCGCAAGCTCCTCGATGCGCTCATCGTCGAGAAGGCCGGCTACGAGCTGGAGTACGAGATAAACAACCGGCCAGATTGGGTCCGAGTCCCCTTAAGCGGGATCCTGGACACGCTGCGCTGACCGAGCGGGTGCGCCTGCCGCAACGAGCACGACCGTGGATCGGCCAGGGACGGCCAGGGAGCCATTGGAGACCTGATCGCCTTCGGCCCGCTCTCCACTGGTATCGATCACGACATGCCACTCTCCCTCGAGCTCGGCTGGAAGCTTCCACTCCTTCACTTCGGCGTTCGCGTTCATGAGCACGAGAAATGAGTCGTCACGGACCTTTTGGCCGTAGGTCCCCCTTCCCTGGATCGCATCTCCATTGAGATACATGCCCAGATTGCGCCGGTGACTTGTGTTGAAGTCATCCTCACTCATCTCCTGGCCGTCGGACCGATACCAGGCGATGTCGAGTGAGCCTCGGATGGGGCGACCCTGGAACCATCGCCTCCGCCTGAATATCGGGTGCTCCTTGCGGAGTCTTATCAGACGCCGGGTGAACTCGAGTAGCTCTTCGTCGACGTTCTCCCAGTCATACCAAGATGTTTCGTTGTCTTGGTTGTAGGCGTTGTTGTTGCCGCCCTGGGTGCGCCCTATCTCGTCACCACCCAACAACATCGGCACCCCTTGGGACAGCATCAGCGTCGTGAGGAAGTTCCGCTTCTGGCGACGTCGGCATTCGACAACGCCTGGATCATCGGAGTCGCCCTCGATCCCACAATTCCATGACCGGTTGTGGCTCTCCCCGTCACGGTTCCCTTCACCGTTGTCCTCGTTGTGCTTTTCGTTGTAGGAGACCAGGTCGTTGAGCGTGAAGCCGTCGTGTGCTGTAACGAAGTTGATGCTGGCCACGGGGCGGCGGGTGTCGGCTTGGTAGAGGTCGGAGCTGCCGGTGAGACGTGAAGCCAGCTCGGCGACCGTCGACGGCTCCCCTCTCCAGAAGTCCCGCACCGTGTCGCGGTACTTGCCATTCCACTCCGACCAAACGGGGGGGAAGTTGCCCACCTGGTAGCCACCTTCGCCGAGATCCCAGGGCTCGGCGATCAGTTTGACCTGGCTGACGATGGGGTCCTGTTGGATGATGTTCAGGAACGATGACAGTCGGTCTACCTCGTAGAACTGTCGAGCCAGGCTCGCCGCCAGGTCGAACCGGAATCCGTCGACATGCATTTCTGTGACCCAATAGCGGAGGGAGTCCATGATCAGCTGGAGGCTGTGCGGGTTGCCCGCGTTCAAGCTGTTGCCTGTGCCCGTTGTGTCGAAGTAGTGGCGTAGATCATCCGGCACGAGTCGGTAATAGGCAGCGTTGTCGATGCCCTTGAAGGACAGCATGGGCCCGAGATGGTTCCCCTCGGCCGTGTGGTTGTAGACCACGTCGAGTATCACTTCGATGCCCGCCTCGTGCAGGGCGCGCACCATCGCCTTGAACTCCTCGACCTGTTCGCCCGGGCGAGACGTGTAGCCGTTGTGGGGAGCGAAGAAGCCGATCGAGTTGTAGCCCCAGTAGTTGGTGAGGCCCCGAGCCACGAGCGGGGCATCGTCGATGAATTGATGCACCGGCATCAGCTCGACGGCTGTCACGCCCAACTCCGTCAGGTAGTCGATGGCGACGGGATGACTCAGCCCGGCGTAGGTACCCCGAAGATGCTCCGGGATCCCCGGGTGCGTCATCGTGAATCCCTTCACATGCGTCTCGTAGATGATCGTCTGATGAAGCGGTGTCGCGGGACGGTGATCGACCCGCCAGTCGAAGTAGGGGTTGTGAACCACGCTCTTTGGCACGTGTGGTGCGCTGTCGAGCTCGTTCCGAGAGTCATGATCCTCGAAGTCGTAGCCGAAACATGCCTCGTGCCAATCGACCTCGCCGTCAATCGACTTGGCGTATGGGTCGATCAGTAGCTTGTTCGGATTACAGCGATGGCCTCGGACCGGATCCCAGGGGCCTTGAACTCTGTATCCGTACCGCTGTCCGGGACCGACCTCCGGCAGGTAGGCGTGCCACACGAATCCGTCGACTTCGTCGATAGGAATGCGTCTCTCACGCCCGCGATCATCGAATAGGCACAAGATCACTTTCTCGGCGATCTCGGAGAAGAGCGCGAAGTTGGTGCCACCGCCGTCGTAGGTGGCTCCAAGGGGGTAGGCGCGGCCAGGCCAGACCTCAGAATTATCTGTCAAGTTCGTCAACCCTCCCGCGAGGACATCTCAATCCGGTCCGTCGGCTGCCGCCGCAGACGATGTCCGGTGAACGCTCCGGTGATACCACCGGGCGAAACAGTACCGGCGAACGTAGCCAGAAACACATCCGGGAAAGGGTCCCAGTCCACAGCGAGGGAGACTCAGGGTCCGTCAAACCACTCGACGAGCTGCTGGCCGACAAGTGCTTCGCCCGCCGGGGAGAGGTGACATCCGTCCTCGTCGACCGTGCCCGGGCCCAGGGGTCCGGTCTCCGGCCCTCTGACCAACCCGAGGTTGGCGACTCCCCAGTCGGCTAGAGCCCATGACAGCCCCACACCGTGCTCCCCCATTTTGCGGCATACGTAGCCCTCTTCGTAGAGATTGATCCCGCTGACCGCGATGGCAATATCCCCGTACTCGGCCCTGAGCCGGTCGACAATCGACGTGAGCGCGTTTTCCTCTGCGCTGGTCACCTGCGCGCCGGCCCGTCGCGGGCAGATCTGGACCCACATGTCCTCTATCGAACCGGGGGGCACGCTTTCCAGCAGCTCCTGCCAATGGGATTCGTAGCCCTGGCTGGACGAATCGGCCCACGTGTCGAGGTCGCCTCCCCCGAGCGGTGTCGGGATCAGAAGGTCGAGCTCCGAAGCTGCCAGGTACCCATCGACATGCTGAGCGGTGTTCGAACAACCAAGTACACCAATGCCACCTGCGATGTCGATACCGCCCTCGGTGGTCGAAGTAGTCGTGGATGGGTCGGTCGAGGAAGGCCCGGTCGTGGTCGTGGTTACGGTGTCGCGATCATTGGTCGCACGAGTCTCCCGGGGCTGCTCACCCCGGCCGGTCTCGCCTGACGTGCAACCCATTGCGACCAGAGCCACGACCATGATCGAGCTGGTAGCTACCTTCCAGGACCCCCATCGGAACATGGCAAAAGCGTAGCCACGATCGGCGAATTACCTGCTGAAGCAGCTCTCGCCCGGTCCGCGAAAAGTCTTCTGATTCAACCGCTCCAGATACCCGCAAGCCACCTATCGGCGCGTTATGGTCATGGCGTTCGACCCCGCGGGTAGGTCTACTTAGTTCGCCATACGGACGAAGGGCTGGGAGCCATGTACAAGGCAGCACCCACCGGGGTGCACTCATCCGCGACGGGGGGTTCCGCGCGGCGCAAGAGCAATCGAAAGAGACGCACGCTCGGGCTGACAACAACTCTGTTACTTCTCTTTGCACTCGTGCCCACCGTTGGTGCGGCAGAGCCGGTCGGAGACGCCGACCTGCAGATCGTCGTGCCAGTGAACACGGTCGTGCGCTCGGCCCCGGGCTCAGAAATCGACCTACGCCGCATCCCGACGCCCGATGCTCTCATCGGTGCCACATGCGAAGTGAGCGCCCAGTCAGAGAACCAGTCGTCGGTTCACCCAGGCAATGACCTCGTCGTGGCCGGTGTTGTGCTCAGCGACGTCGAAGCTTCGCCAGGGGGTGTGGTCAATGCAAACGAAGTGGTGCAGCTCGCCGAGTTCATCGTCATCTCTTTGATCATGGGACCCGACGGAGTCTTCTCTGCTGGGGTCACCGTGACCTTTGAATGCGTCCCCGTCGGCGGTAGTTCGACCACGACGCAAGCGACGACTTCAACGTCGGCACAAACGACAACCACCATCGGCGGTACATCTCTGTCAACCACCACGACTTCGCAACAGTCCACGACGAGCAGCGTTGGCGGCACGACGGTGACCACGGACGATTCGTCGACCACGACAGTCGCAGTATCAGGCACCGATGTGACCAGCACCACCCTCGAAACCGAGGTCAAGGGCACCCAAATCCTCCCCTTCACAGGTCCGGAGAACGACATGGCCGGGCCATTTGGGCTGGCATTGGCGGCAGCAGGCCTCCTCGTGGTGCTTGCAGCGAGAGTCGTGACGGCAGCCCCTCTCGCTGATGCTCCGGTGGCGTGTAGCGCGAGATGTCATTCTCCAGCGCGCTATCAGACCCCACACGGAGCGATGTGCCGACGACACACCGGAGCTGCGCTAGAAGCCGACGATGACCTCTGGGTTCCCAGGCGCATCGTGAGCGAGAACCGCTAGGGCCGGCAGCCCCGACAAAACCATCGAGCGGGCTCGACCTCCGCGCCCCTCGCCGTTTGATTGTGTTCGAACCTGGGTAGATCCGCCTCAAACAGACTCAGAAGGGGTTGGGACTACTCATGTCGAAAGAAGACGAAACACCGAAGTCGGGCCGCCGGGCCCGCAGAGCTCTCGGATGGATCACTGTGCTGCTTCTGGTGTTCGCATTCGTGCCCGTGGTGGGAGCCAGCGAAGTCGCTGAAGACGATGAGGAATTCGACATCGTTGTCCCGGTCGACACGATGGTTCACGCCGAAGCAGGTTCCGAGGTCGTCCTCAGCACCTCCGATACGCCCGAGGAGTTCATCGGTGCCACATGCACCGTCTCGGCAACCTCTGACAATCAGTCTTCAGTTCATCCCAACAATGACCTCGTGATACACGGGGAATCGAACGATGTGACGCTCCCCGATGTCGAAGCTGTCCCGGGTGGGACTGTCACTTCGACCGACACTCTGGAATTGCCGAGCGAGATCGTGATCACGCTCATCATGGGACCCGACGAGACCTTCTCGGCAGGGCTCGAAGTGGGCTTCGACTGCCCAGCGGTGTCACCGACTTCGACGAGCACATCGACCACGATCGCTCCGACGAGCACCAGCATCGAGACCACCACCACGTCCACAGAAGTGGGTAGCACGCAAGTGACGACGACTACTCAGCCGGGCGAGGTCGGAGGCACCGAGGTGACGTCGACGACACTCGCCACCGAGGTGCTAGGTACCGAGGTCCTTCCCTTCACTGGCCCTGAAGACCTCGATGTCGGCCTCATTGGGCTCCTTCTCGTCGGTCTCGGCGGTCTGCTGCTGATCGGCATCAGGTCTCTGACCGTCTCACCGACTTCCGTCTCGGAGAGCGACGGCTGACCGACACATTGCGGGGTCTAGCCAGACGCTGAATGAAACGTCGGCTTCAGGGCTGTCACTTAGCCGGCTAGCTAGGGGTGTCAGGTCAGTCGCTTGCCTCGTGCTTGAAAGAGACCTTCACCTTCGCCCGGTACGCCACGACCTCTCCCCCATCGATCTGGAGATCGAGGTCGGAGACTTCGGCAATCCTGAGATCCCTCAAAGAAGCGGATGCAGTTGAGACTGCCGCTTTTGCGGCGTCCTCCCACGAGTCGGGGCTGGTGCCGACGAGCTCTACGACTTTGTAGACAGACATGTAGTTTCCCTTCCTTCGATAGGTAGCGAAACCTAGGCCATTGGCTCCTATCCGCGCACGACTCTCAGTCGTATGCGTGCCGGAACATGAGGGCGATGCGCGGCTCGGCAGTCGATCTCGCCTTCGGGACGGAATGCTCCCAGGTCCGCTGACAGCTCCCACCCATCACCACGAGGTCTCCGTGGCCCAGCGAGAAGGTCAAACTCGCGCCACCAGACTTCGGACGCATCAGGAAACGTCTCGGACCACCCAGAGAGACAGTCGCCACTATTGCCTCGTCCCGTTCCCTTGCGATCCTGTCGCCATGAAATGCCACCGAATCGTTCCCATCGCGGTACCAGCCGGCGCTGACCTGATCGAGCCTCTTTCCATACCGCGCCGAAAGGGTGGCGACGATGGGGTCGATTACCGGGTGGATTGTTGAATCGATTCGAGCGACCAGCCTCGGTGTCAGGACCTCGCGCTCGTACATCTTCACCACCGGCTGAGTCCACTCTGCGCGCTCCACCAGAGCGGAGAAGAGAGACTCATCACCTTCGAGCCACAAGGGCGCGTAGTCGAGCCACGCTTCTCGATCGAGCCTGACACGCTCCATGTTGGAGAACCTCTGATCGAAGGTCGTCGGACCCAAGCCAAACAGACTCGACTGGGTTGTGACGTTGTCGAACATGTGTTCGATACTAGTTGGTCGAGCAACGACCGCAATTCTGCCCAGGGCACCAGCGTCTCGTGTCAATCGGCAGTCTGGAATTTGCTCGCCGGAATCTCCCGCCGCCCATCCGCCAGGCCTTGCACGACGATGGCGGCCACTGTCTCGGGATCGAGACCCTCGGGCATTCTGGGTGCGTCACCGGCAATAGCTCGACCGGCGAGACCGGTCTCGGTGTGCGGGGGACGC